>Ga0116227_10000272_pt1 | contig 94799 bp, 73 predicted proteins | sample S1TSphgellanicum_FD_89693 | JGI IMG/M metagenome (GOLD analysis project Ga0116227, IMG submission 89693) | Host-associated microbial communities from peat moss isolated from Minnesota, USA - S1T2_Fb - Sphagnum magellanicum MG | ecosystem: Host-associated > Plants > Peat moss > Unclassified... | reverse complement strand
TGGGAGCAAGTGACAAAAGCTGGAAGGAAGGAGAAGAAAAAGAAGGCAATGAAGAAAGAGGTGATGGGAGTAGGTGATAAGCAAAAAAAAAAACAAAAAGGGAGAAAAGAAAATGGAAAAAAAAAAAAAAGAAAAAAAAAAAAAAAAAAAAAAAAAAAAAAAAAAAAAAAAAAAAAAAAAAAAACAAGGAGAAAAAAATGCAAAAAAAAGGCAAATTGTCAAATAAGAATTTCTTTAAAATGAAGTAAAGAATTAAAGAACACAATGCACAACTTTAAAAAAAAAAAAAAAAAATTTAATCTAAAAATGTGGAAGGTTTTCATTCATGGACAAAATCACACAAAACACAAAATGGGGCCAAGTTTGAGCTTGGACCCTTTTTATTTTTGTTGAAAGGGGGGAGAGAAGCTATTAAAAGTTGAAACCCTAGTTGTTTTAAACCCTAACTTTTAAAAGGATTGTTTAGGAAATTCATGGAATACCTTGCACCCTTTGCAATTTAAAAAAATAAATAAATAGTCTTTTCACACCTGACATGTACTTTAATTTTTTTAAAAACTATATATCAAGGTGAAAATTGGGATTAGGTTTAAACCCAATACCCTACCCATGTATCAAATTCTTTAAACAGAAAGAACTTGGTCAATTCTCATGATGTTCGGTTCTTAGTTTAGTGGGAACCAAAAAATTCGATTTTTAGCCTCTATGAGAAAAATTGATAATCAACAGGATTTAAGGTGAGAATTGGCGTGAAAACGAAGGCAATTCTCATCTGATTCTTGAAAACCACCAAACATTGGTTATTTCACCCATGGCCAAAATTTGAAATACATAGTATTGGTAAAGCCTACTCTCCACCAATAGCAATTGGAATATTTTGAATTCAAACTAGAAGTTGCAAGCTTTGTACGTAACAAAAATGTTTAACATCACCCAAAAATTTAACAATAATTTTGTAATTTCCTCACCAAAACATGTTCACAAAATGGTTTGTGTCCATAATAGTCCACAATCTCATCTTGTCAAGTTTTCAATGGGCACATGTACACAAATGTATGAAATTTGAAGCTTTTGGGCATATGAAGAATATGAGGGAACGAGAATTTTGAAGGTTGGGTGTGGGTGCTTCTCTCAAATTTCTAAAACTTTGAAATCTTATATTCATGATGGACCAACAAAAATAGGCCAATCACCAGAAATGTTAGTTTGAGAAAATTATGAAATGCATGTACAAATGAATGAATGACCATTTACACCTTTTCAAAGCTACACCATATGTTGGCATTCATCCCTATTTAGTTATCAATATCTTATATGAACCATCTTTTACTTAATGGCAAAATGCAATCACATGAAATCTAACACCAAGTTTTATTAATAAGTCAGAATAAGGTTCATGCCCTAGAATTATGTCCAAAGATTGTACAAGTGTTCTCTTTAATTAGATTCCATTGATACCATTATATGCAAGCCTAGAATGCCCCTAATATGGGAATCCATGCCTTGCACATTTAAAACAAACTCACATGCAATTTACTCACAAGGAGATTTATTTCCCATGTAAGTTTGATAATCAAGAAGTTCAATTTAGAAAAAACAATTTCTCCATGTTCACCCGCAATTTAACCTTCATTCAAGGTTCTTAAACTTGATCCTAACTCCAAGCATGGTCAAACATTTATGGACAGAGGGGCCATTAATGCCTTACTTTAAGCACCCATCACATTTGAAGGCAAATATTTGTTGATAAATCAATGTTATTGACAAGATGAAATCCATTTCATTTCAATGCAAAAAGTTACAAAACAAAAGAATTGAGGTGTCGTCCTCACTGTCACATGATGTTAATTTGGAGTTAATGAAAATGTTCAACCTTGGAACAATTTGAATCTTCTAAAAATTAAGATTTACAAGATGAAGTTCATTGTTATGTAGGAGATTAGAAAAGGGTGCTATAAGTGGATGTTATGCAAAATCTAGCATCCCTTCAACTTTGCCATTGTTGTTCTTCCCCCACATTCTTTTAAGAACAATAACAACTATAATTCCATAACTACCATGTATATATGTTTTGGACAATGTTTTCACGATTCAACACTTCCAACAAACATTTCAATAAAAGTAAGTGTCTCTTCTTGATGCATTTGAAGCAATTCTTGAATTCCTTGAATTTCCTGCAATCAACAACAATGAATACTTGAATCTTGCATTAGTATTGAACTTCATAAACATTACAAGAAAGACAAAATCATACAATAAAAAGGAATGTAGATGTACAATCATAAAAGATGAAAGATGTTCAATGAAAAAACCAAACAAAGGGAAAAAGAAACTTAATCAAGGCTTGAATTTATCATCTATTGAAATGCATGCAAGAAAGTTGAGATAGTTGAATTGGGAATACAAGGAAATCATGGCACTCATCAAGGCAAAATGAGATGATCATATAGCATCAATGGACAAAAATGACACACATGATCAATTTGAAACAATAGTTCTAAATGAAAGAAAGTTCATGTTGCTATGATGATTGTAAGTCTTTCTAAACACATGAGAAATGGACTAGCATGCAAAAGCAAGTGGGGAACAATTTCTAGAAAGTTCAAGATCTTCGAGTACACATTAGGCACTAGTCACAATGGAGACTACTAGATGATAAGCTCCCAAGACAAGGCTACAATGCATTAGCTTCAGTTTTTTCAACAAAAACGTATGTGAGGAATTCTAAAGTTCATAGCAAATCAGCCAATCTTTGATCTACCTCATGTCCACAACCTCATGAAGGATTCAAAAATTATTTTTTCTAGACTACATTTCGAGGATACATTCAATGATACAAATGAGTTAAGGAGAAAAAAAGTTTATGGGTTTGGACCACATTTGAAAATTTTGGCACCAAAAGTTGATCAAAATCTCCAATAGTTATGAACAATATGTGACTGTTAAGTACCTCTTGGAAATTTTCCTATGCACCATATGATGGATGAATAGACAAATCTTGCTTTGTGTTAGATTTTGCTACATTGCTTTAGATCTATTTTAAATGCATGGAGATCTAGATTTATAAAATTTAAGCCAATGGTGACTATTTATTCTTGAATTGGCCCATCATAAGAAAAAACAATCAAGATAGTACAATTCCAAAAGATATATGACATTGTATTCTCTTCCTTATATAGCGTACAAGAATAGAACTTAGCGCAAAATATATGGGATATAAGTGAATAGCTATCAAAGTTACTTTGTGTTTTCCAAACATGCAAGAAACACCTTTGACTAAACATGTCGAACATGCCATCAATTGCTTTAAATAGTTGAAATCAAACTCTTTCCCATATCCCACTCCTCCTACTTATTCATGTTTCTATTAATTAATGTAGGGTGCACCCACAATTGTTTTTTTTTTCTCCTTTTGTAGGAGCCACTTGATTGGCCCACCACCAATATTTTTGGACCATGGGGCACTCCCCCAACATAGGAACCTCAATATGCTTCCCCCCCCCCACCCCCAAAATAGAAATATGCTTTGTCTAGCTTCCATTTTCCCCTCCCCCCCCAAATTGTGTTTTTTTATTGGGTAATGCCTATGGAGCGAGGCATTCTTGGAATAAGTGCCTAGCCCAAGGTGGAGCCCGGGTGCTTATTTTGTGGCAAGCACTAATTTCGGGAATGCCCCACTCCAAGGGCATTTTTTTTACACAAAACTCAAGGCAACATGTATTTTTAACAATTGTCGAAATAATTTATTTTTTTGGAAAAAAAGAGCTAAGGGTTAGAGAGGGTCAACAACTCCCAAATCTGAAATATTTCAGAATTTCCTCAATAATCTTTAATAATTATACCAAATTTCACAAATAAGTTTTGAAGTTATTTTGTGTTTTGAGCTTTGATTTAGGTTCAATTTAAAAAAAAAATTTGACAAATTGCTCGTAATGTTTTTTCCCAGCTAGCTTGATTAGGAATTAATTAATGTCAAACATGTGTCATAGGTATGGTAATAGGTAGTCACCACCTTAAATTTTCCTAACTATCTATCTATATATAGGGCCTACTTCTTCCTTACAAATGAATTTGCGAGGTGAAACTTAACCAAATTTATTAACTGAATTGAGGTTCATTCACAATTTGAGTCATAATGCTTTTTTTACAAAAAAATAAAATTTTGGTTTGTCATTGAGTTGAAAAAATCTTGTTAGTTCACATCAAAATGATGTTGCAAGAAATAATAATTTACACAATTCAAAAACTATTCTTCAATGTTGCAAGAATAATAACTTTACACAATTCAAAAATTACTCTTCAATCTGTTAGAATAATTTTCATTGGATGAAAGTTACCCACCAATCTGTCCCTCTTCGTTATCCCTGTCACTACTGCTGTCCCTGTGCAGGCGCTTTATTTAGGTCTGCTCATAGATAGACCCCTTCTCCCATACATAACAGTCATCCATCCGGTGGATGGTGCGTTGGTGGGTGCTGGTTCAGTCTGGTCCCATTGCAGCAGCAACTGGTCCCGCCACTGCCGGTTCTTCTTCTTGTTCAAGTGGCTGAGCTTTCTAAGGTTTCCCATTTTCAGCAAGCGCTTCATAAATTGTCCATATTGCTCCTGTGCAGTGCAGAGAGAAAGCTGCATCTGAACACTGCTGTTCCTTTCCCTGGAATTCTCATTCCGTCTCTCCCTCATGAGTGGTTGTTTCAATCCTGTTTGTTCCTTTCCCTGGAATTCTCATTCCGTCTCTCCCTCATGAGTGCTTGTTTCAATCCTGTTTGTGGCGCTAGTTGCTTGTCCCGTGTGTGTCTCAAAATCAATTTTACACAAAGTCCTTTCACTTCATGTTTTGTACCCTGATGTGGAAATTTTCTGGATTGATCTGAGACAGGCTCCACTAGTCTTCTGTTTCTCATTGTAGCTTGGAAGGATTTTTGTCACGTTTTCGAGTCTGTAATTTTGCAGGTTGTTGGGGAGTTTTAATATTGTGCCAGATTTAGAAATTGCAGAACTTATAATTTCTATTGCTTCTATCTTGAATCATGAGCGACTTATATCGTAACATGACTTTATGTATGTATGCCGCCAGCTAGTTTTGATAGACTGGCAGATACTGTTGTTGATTCAAGATCAAAAACTTGCCGTCCGTTAGACACCAGAGATCGGATGCAACTACGTTGACAAAGTGAGGACCTGAAATCGGATCAGAAAGAATGCATAGAATCGGTGCGATGACTGGATTTTTTTTCTACAAACAGGAACACAGACTCAGGGATGTACTAAAGAAAATAGAAGAAGAAGATGATCCTGGAAATTTTCCTCGGTACTGAATATTCTTGCTCTGGATAACTTTAGAGTCGTAGGCCTCTGTGATGCTCTTCTCAGGACTCGTGACTCTTGAGCCTCTTGCAGTAATGAGACATCATCACAGAGCCTACGATTCTATAGCTAACTACAGCGAGATCGGCATTTCCACGTAACGGCTATTTGGAGTCAATGTCGAAGATATTTTGAGATCGTCGACTTCAGCATCTGCAATTCCCCGACATCGAGGTAGGACGTAGGACTGCTCAAGTTCAGAATCTGCATGTCATCGAAATATTCCCCTGCGATCGAACTCAAATTGTCATGAGTTTTGGTGTCGCAGAATTTTTTTTGAGATCTGAGGAGTAGTCCGGCAAACAAACTTTGAAACATGAGAAATTCTGCATCTAGCACCCTCCGATCCCTGCTTTCTCCTATCGCGCTGTCTCAGAATTTTTTTGGTACGACTTGTAGGTTATCGAGGGCCTTACAGGCTTCAACAGGAAAGAGCGGTCACGGATCAGTTGAAGGAGATTGGGAAGAATACTGGAGGGAAATTTGTGTCTGAAGCGGTGCAGAAGGCATGAATACAACACCCCAACAATCTGTAGTAATGACGCTCCTCTCCATTGATATATCGCGTATCGTCCGATGCGACGACTTCAGCCGCGCCATCTTAACGGCCTTGGTACGCTTTCTCCAGACTGATCTGTGTGCCCCATCCCATGCCTTTCAAAGTTTCCATCATGAAAAAGGCAGTCTACACACATGCAGTTTGTCATTTCTGAATGACGCTCATGGTCTTCAATTGGATTGTGTACAAGAGGTCCACAATTGGTGTATGTGGTTGTTTTGCGAATTTTCTGCCTGCCATCGCAATCACAGTAGTAGTAGACAACGAGGTTACCATCACAGCTATGGATGGCAACCTCGTTACCAACTTTGGAAGTGCACTAGGGAGATCACAGGCACATGCATGTGATCAGGATTCAGAACCCACCGAAAGTAATGACTCTCAGATAGGCTGCAGTGATACTCTGTCTGAGCTCTACATGCACAGCATATCTTAAAGCCTCATCTGCCAGTACAAAATTTAGAAAACCTGTAGTCTTCTGTCACGAACATTCATGATAGGCCGTATATGTCAGAGTACTAAAACAGCAGGCATGACCTGCAGGTTGCCATTCATTGAAACTTCTCCCAGAAGGTACAGCCAGTTGTAATTAGACCTGCATGTTCTAAGTACATTAAGGTATGGGGTGGCAGATTATATCATTTTCTTGATCACAATATATCATAAAATCTTCAGGTGATGATCATATTCTCAGAAAGACCTAGCTTTTTTCGTTTAGTGTATTGGGACATCCCCTTACAAGACGAAATATTTTGTCCATTTCTAAAGTGAGCTTTACAAAAACCGTAAAGCCCCTTTCCTGTCTTGTCACTGCCACACAGCCGCAGTCTTTACATTTTGTAAAGCCTGTGGCCTCAAGCTATACATACCACATAGGAACTTTGTATTTATGTCATGCCGCTGACAATATTGAGATGCATAGATCTGATTAGTGTCTCTTTTAAAGTATTGGGTGTGTTCTTCAGGTTCAGCAATGAGCATGGAATGAGCATTGGATCTTGGAAGGGCACTGCTCATTAAGTAAGAGCTTCAATCTTGGTAGTTCATCTTGAAGCATAATTGAAACTCTTGAAATTACGTGACCACTTAAAAGGTTTTTTTATACCATTCTGGTACTGGTAGAGGTTTTGGGGAAAATGAAATCCTGGGCCAACACTGGTATGTGAATTTTTTAAAGAATCAGGTACCAGTCTTGTACAAATAATAGAGGGATGTGAATGGGCTATGCAATGGTATCAATATAGGTATTTCTATCGCTATGCCAGCTGATATATGCAATGAGGCACTGGTATCAATATGACACTCAAATGTTCAAGGTCCTCATTAAGGACTGGAGATGCAGGACTTTCATACACATATGTGCCCATTGCTATACAAATATGTATAGATTACAAATGTCTACAACTTAAGAATCAAATTCAATGTGAATTGCAAATTTCATCACACATTTCTTGAATGTAAAAAGTAATGAGTTCAAGCACTCCATAGCACAACACAAAAGGTGCAATGAAGATACATAAGGTGTTAAGTTCCTCAATTTTCACCTTTGAAATGCTAAATTGAAGAATGCCCTGCATGTATGTGTGTGCCAATTGTTACTCCAATTTATACAAATGTTTACATTTTATAGCACTTGAGAATTCTTATGAATCAAACCTAATGTAAAGAATCCAACAATCCCGTGACAAAGGAAGATGCATCAAAGATATAAATCAAGTCTTAAATCCTATGTCCTACCTTTGAAATGACCAACACAAGCCTCCACTACACAGATGTGTTAGTTGCTACTTGTTACTTTGATATGTACTTTGATTTGAAGCCCAATCCTACATGGACTTAAGAACTATATTAGGTGTAGCCTTCAAAAAAATAAACACAAAAAAATGGTAATCAAATCCCAAAAATACCAACTTCCTCAAGCTCATCCTCATAGTCATCAAATAGATCCTCTTTAATAGTGAAGAAGTCATCCATGCCCCCAACAACAAGAAGACAAACAATCCTTGTGTTAACCAATTTTTTAGTATCATCACCAACTTGTTTAAATTCTACACTCACGACCAATAATGCTACAAATTGGTCAATACGTTAGCAATGTTGAATATCTTTTCAATTTCAATTTGTGACCTAGGAATATCCAAAAATGCACAAACCAAGAATGCAACATTAGGAAATTGTTTCTCATGTATTTTCCACCACATGGATTTCACATTCACATCATTGACAACTATGCAATGGTACAATGTTGACTCAATTTTCACCAAAGACAAATTAATTGCTTTGGTTAAAATTGCAACCTCTCCATAAATAATCATCAACATTGGGTACCAAGACTTGATGGTCATACTCCTCCACAACTATCCTTTGTTAAATTTTTGTTTGCATATTCCATTATGCATTAAAGTCTTTTAAATCGAAGGTCCAATTAGAGAGCACACATGTTGTATGCATGAGTAAAGCTTAATGTGTGTGCAAATGCAAAAAGGGCTCCAAAACATTGATGACTTCAAGCCCCATCCTAGCATACATAATTTGCAACTATTTTTAAAATCCCCACATTGTACAAGTCGATCTAATGATGCCCAAGCTTGATAATTTGCACACAATTTGGTACTAATAGAAATAGAAACAAAAAAGGACATTCGACAATAACCACTAATTCTTAGTATGATTTTAAATGTTGTTTCATTATTAGTCCCGAGGTTTTAATCTCTTGCCCAAGTTGAATTTGAAGGCACACAAATTTGCAATTTGAAAGTTTGCCAACTATAGGAGAGATTTATGGCTACAACATATTCCAACATCTTTTGGAACAATGCAACATGGGAACCAAATCTTATTTTGACCAATTTTTTAATTTCCTTGGCCTTAAAACTAGCTCCCACTCTTGCCTTCCTTAGATTTCTTCATCCATATGATGGCCGTATGTAAAGAATTCTAGACTTCCATCAAACTTGCCTCCTTCATCCCAATCCCCACCTTAATTTCATTTATGGGATAGTGACATGCTTTAAACATAAGATGCCCAAAACACGTGCCAATAAATGGTGGTGCAATTTGCAATGTTGCACAAGAAACAACAAATGTCAATGCAACAACAAAAGTGTTTAGATTTGTGCCCTCATCCTTGACATAGGTAATAATTTTGTTTGTTAGTTCATATTTAGCCAAAAATGACTTCACCTATTTTTCCAAAATTGTTCTAGATGTGTTAAGAATTTTAAATCGACCAATTGTAATATAACAAGGTGCCCATTCTTCATTAATGAATTTGATTACCTTGACACAAAGGTATTGAAACCAATTTTGGACATCTAGAGATTAAATGTGGTGGTGGCTATTACACATTGTGCAATCAAGGGGAGCACATATGGCTCCATTGTTTTCACCACCATTGTTAGAATATGTTCTTGGACAAGTTATTTATGGGATGGAAATCTTAGTTTATCACATTGTTGCATTATAAGGTGTCACAACCATGAGTTTTTATAATTAACATTAACATGTACCCTTTAACAATGAATAGGACTAGGTTTTCCATGATTCATCATTGATTTAAGTCATTAAATTTGTAAGGGTTTTGGTTTAAAAAGAATTTGATAATGGTTGTAAATGCCACTACCTTCCTTTTCTTTCCTTTCTACCTCCCAAATACAATAACCATTTTAGCAAGCTTTTGCTCTTTTTACTAAACTAAAATCGTAGCATGTTCATTAACAACATGATTTTTCATGTTAATGATACCATGTGTAAGAGTATAAGAAACAATACCCTTCTTGGACTATGTTGTGTTGTTGCTATTCAATGTTTGACCAAATGGGCAATAAATCACACACTTCATCACTTGGTGGGCTTGGACAATAACAACTACCATTGGATCATTCAACACAAAGAGCGCCCATGCAAATGAAGTTTGCCTATGGGGAAGCCAATCATTTTGATTTTTTTGCAACACTAAAAATTAGATGTTGAACATGTAATAGTTTTAGCTCCCTACCTTGTAGCAACCTCCTCATTTGCATTAATTTTGTGATTTCAAGTTTTTGAATTATGTCTATTGATTGCTGAGTTTAATTGTTGATCACACTTTTGGTTGTAAACTTTTTATTTTCCCCATTAGGTTTTTCATATTCAAAGACATTACAAATGTTAAAATCCATATAGGTTAACAAATGGCAACCCCCAAAACCCTAAACAACTTATTCAGCATAACCCAAATTATAATTCAAGTACATTAAAATTTGGAAGCACAACCGGAAAAGCTTGGAAACATAAGATATGTTTTTTAGAATATCACATAAGGAAATAAAATGAAAGAACAAGAAATCCAACATTGGTTTTTGTGTTGTTAATGTGTAGTTCCAAGATCATGAAGATAGAGGATGACAACAAAATGCAAAGCAATTGAATTCATGATGCCTTTTGAACCCTCCAGAATAAGTATGCCTTGAAAAATAAAATAAATGGTAGTTGTGGATTTTTGATATGTCAAAATCAAACCTCATTTTCAAAAATCCTTTTGAAATTGATTTTTTTTCTCAAATGTTTTGTGCCTAATGACCATGTTTTCAAAATATTTACTTTGGCCTTCATTCATGTGGACTTTATGAGTTTTCTTTTGAGGATTTCCAAATAGCATCCACCATAATAAATGACATTAACAACTTTTGATATAAGTTTTGAATCAGGTTTAAAGAGGTTTCTTAAGTGGATGAACATTTAGTGATCAAAGATTACAATAATGAAATCTTTAAAATTAATAATCATGTGACATGTCCATTTGATCACTTTTTAAAATCTTGTTAAAGACTTGTATAAAATGTCTATCTGCCAAAAATGAACCATTCAACCATGCATTCACTTGAAAATAACTAAAAGAAAAACCATTTTAACTTCAACTACAAAATACAACTTCATATATTCTAACCTAAAATAATATAAAATCAACAATGCAAAAACCCAAAACCCTTGAAAGAGAAAATTGAACAAGCAACAAGTTCACATCTCATGTCTGTTCAAACCTTAAAGCTACTCTTGTCAAACAAATGCAAAAAAATTTACATTGAAAGAGAATTTGAAATTTAACAATTGATATCACAAACTAGAACAATAACGAGGTCACATACATTTAGACCTTAAAAATAATAAAATTTGTTCTAAAAGCAACATTGCAATAACCATCGGAATAGTGAGGATACACCACAACAAACACGCTAGCCACCAAATTAACATGATAATCAAAACTAGAAAAAGCATTTTGATTGTAGTATGTGGATGCACAATTCTAGATATGGATTGAAACTCAAAGGAGGTAAGAGGGAAACAATAACCAATGTATATATCATAAATGTTTCAATGGTAAACAATAAACAATAGCACCAAAGGATGAGCTCACCAACAAAAAACCTTGAAGCATCAAAATTTTCACCTCTTACCATAGGCTCAAACTTGTAGCAAGTAACAGTGATTAATACTAGAGATAAAAGAGGTTCAAGCTTTTTGCTATGAGTATTGAAACTAGTAGCAAAACCATAGTATACTATAAAGTTTTGACAAAAAGAATGCAAAAATGACATTGCACACTTCTTAAAAAACAACCACATTAACAATGAATATGATGCCCTTCAAAGCACATAATCCCAAGGATAAGTAATAGGAAAGAAAGCAATGCCATCCCAAGTGTTCGACAATGGTTCCCCATCAAAAATGGAAATTACCTAAAAAGAACTAAAAGTAACTAACATTTTTGTTTTCTAAATCTACAAATTTAAGAATTCTAATTACTAGGAGTTTAAATCCTATAGCTTAATATCTAGTAGTCAAAATCTTGTAATAAAATTCCTATATTAATTTTCCTTTATTGAAATTCTTATATTAATTTTCCTATAATAAAATTCTTGCACTAATTTTTTCATGTAGTGAAATTCATGTATTACATTATGGTTTAACAATTTCTAATGTATCATGTAGTGATCATCTTTTTTTGTGCAATGGATTATTAAGATCACAATGGACAAAGTATGCAACACTCATATTCATGTTAGTTTTTGTGCAAGACATTAAATTCATGTGAATAGAATGAAAAGCTTTGGAGAGCCATAATGATGTTGGCAATTGCTTCAACTTGTGTCCAACAAATGAACTAAATGTAAACTATATTAACCAAAGTTATAAGCACAAAGTGTTAGGATTATGAATGATTTAGGTTAGAAAAAGTTGATGAACACTTCAAAAGGAAAGGACATGACAACATCACTATAGTAATCTCAATACGCTTCTCCAAAACTAAGGAACCTTACTCCACTTGCCTATTGGGTGGAAATGGAAACAAGTCCATTTTAGTTATTTTGTTTTCGATTCCCACCCCATTTTTGGGTGTTGAAATTTCAAAACCTTATTGTTTATTTTTGGAAAGAAAAGACTTTTTTGTTCCTTAATTTGGTAATTTTTTTCCAAAATAAGAATGTGATGTGTGAAATGATATCTTGTCAAATTTTGCAGTTCCTACTCTAGTGTGGGTAGAAAATGAACTACATGTTACATGCCCCATACAATGACAATGGTATGATGAAAAATTTATTATTCATTTCATGTCATAAATTTACTTTAAAAATATATATCATTTCGAATCTATCAAGGATTTTGTTCCATCAAAGTAGTCTTCAAAAGCTCAAACATATATAATTAATGACTAACATTAACCAATTTTATTAGGCCACTTAACATTTTAGGCATTTAACTTAGGGTAGCTTTAGTAATGACTAATAATATACCACAATATATGTACCAACTTAGACCCTATTGATTATGGGATCACTTAATTATTAAAGAATGGTGTGTTGAATTGTCCAACCTTGCCTTGATATCAAGCAACAAAGGATTATCCGTAGGGCCTAATCAACCCCAAAATTCTCACACCCTAATTTTTTTTATCTCTAATGAACTTTCAATTTGAAACTATGGTGTGAAGCTTCAATATAGCTTTGAAATGAGACACACCAATTTTTTTTCTTCAATGAACTTTCAATTATTTGACACTCAATTTTATTTCCTTTTTTAGAATGATTCTTGTGATATCGATTGTTTGCCTTGCTTGATCATGAATTGAACATTCTCAGTTTTTGCTTGTCTTTACTCTTCCTTCAACACCCTAGACCATTGTGGCCACTTCATGTGCCAAGCTAATGGTATATTCAAGGTTTTTATAATGTCTACATCACCACCCACCTATCTCACCCATGCATGCCTTGCATTTCATGGGTGGTGTTTTTTAGGTTGTTCCTTAAAATTCACCTATGACCACCATGGAACATCTTTCAAAGTTAACCAACAATTAACATGAAACAAAACAAGTTACCTTTAAAATGCCTTTCCTCAAGTAGAAATCTAGTGCATTTTTAAATACATCTTCCAAAGAAACATTGCTCTTGCATTGTGAAACAGATAGTTGATTTTTTTGGTTTTTTCTCCAACCCACAATCTATTGTTCTATCCTTACAACTTTTACTTTTTTCTTTGCCTAATAAACCCAAACCAATATCATGTTTTATTTGATGACTCATGTTTTCATGACTCATCATCAATGGATTACAAAGTGTAGGCTGGGTATTGGGCTCCAAAATCAAAACAAAAAAAAATTGCTTGGTAGGTGGGCCTCATACCTTTCTCCCAACTAACCCAAAAAACGAGATAGCATATTTTAAAAAGTAAGTACACAATTAGTCAACAAACAAACAAAAGGAAATAAGATTTGTCACACTAAAATAAAAAATGATATGGAGCTAAAACCCACATAAATTGTAAATTTGACGAAGGTGATAATAAAAAATTACAAAAGAAAAGGATATTCTTACCTATTCGAGTCCCACCACATTTCCCTTAATGTTTGGTTCCTTGGAGAAAGCAATTATGTCCTATTTTTCGTTTGTATCTTATAGTCTTCTCATTTATTACCATTGTCCCAATACTTTTCATAAGGTTCGATACTTAGTGGATTATTAAGTGAGATGGTTAGCACCATTCACACTAATGGGTGACTACTTATATAGTACCAAAAAGGTCATTGTCAAATATACTAAGGGGCCAGACTTGCCCTAAATAGAAAGAATGAAATAACTGCTTTCCAAATTCCCTAGAATTATAATTCACATGGAAAAAAAGGGTTCTTTACCAAACATCTTACAAGATGCAATGAATAACATCCTATGTTTAGCATTGATATGGTTAACATCTAGTGAATTACAAGTGCACTGTGTTTGCTTGCAAAAATAGTGATTTTGTCAAATCATGTTTGATCACGCTCCATTTGATCTCCATGCTTTGAAATGGCCTCTTTGCTCAACCATTTGGTCAATTCATGTTGAAGTGCTCCACAATCTACTCTCACCATTTGGTCGATTCATGTTGAAGTGGTCCCCAATCTACTTTGAGAATGCATGTGATTTCTATTGATTGCCAATAATTGGGTCTTGCAAAATTACCAATTAAAAAGCTCTAACATAGTTGCCTCTCCTGATTAGAAGAGAAGTTTTTCCCCTTTCACATCTTTGTTGTAGTTGCCATAGGGTCTGTAGTTGTCATCAGAGATGCCTCATATTAGGTTAGATATGAAGCTCAACATATTGCCCCTACTTGAATCCCCAGAAAGAAATAGCCCCAAAGTACGATATACAAGTTCTAGGTGACTATTGCTTCCCCTCTTGTGGCTCCTCAGAACCACTGAAACCATGACCCAACACGTTGCCATTGCAACCCAAGGTTGCTTTTAGACAAACTAAAGTATCCTTACAATTACCCAGACATGATATATGGGCCTCTCATAATATCTATGGTATTTAATGTTGTGCTTTGTAAATTATTTCCCAATCCCCACCCATAAACATGATAATCAGCAATATAAAGTGAGGACCAAACAAATATCATCACATTACAACCATTGTACGCAACCATAATCATTTAGTTTGCAATGACCAATGAAACCCAACATTGCAAACTGAGCTTTAATAAGTGCCTGCACAACACACCCATGGTTGCAGCTGATGTTTGTTTGCAAATTCAAAACTTGTGTACTGAAAAAGACCAACCAGAAAAAACCTTCTGAAAGGCACCAATAGGGACAAACATTGTCAGAGCTCTATACATCTCAATGTGAGAACAAAAGCTGCATCTGGATCTTCCCCAGTGTCATATTTACCTCTTAACACCAGTTTATGCAGCCAGTTGTGGCTGCATACCAATGGGGGCAAATGTTTCATGTAAGTATGAAGAGAACCCTGGACACATTTAGCAAAATCATCTCAAAAGTCCAAACCAACCTCTCAGCATTGGAACTAACAGTAATGCCATCCATTTCATACCCAACTTGAGAACCATTTAGTCTGTTCTGGAGAATTACTGCTAAAATGTTGCATATATATGCTTGCATGTGTTCTGGCAGGGAGCACAGATCCTCTATCCTGAACCATATGATTGACAAGATTGATGGAGTCAGTAATACAACCTTGATTGCAGCTCATAATTCAAAGAATTGCAAAGCCTGACCACTGACATCCAGAAACTGTGCTTATCTCTTAACTGAGGCACAATAGTAGATGAGCATAGTTACCTTTTTCTTGAATTTAGCAGATGTTCCAGGGGATCAAACTATACCTTGTCCAGATCCATTTCAAGTCTATCCAAACAACATCCAATATTTTTGGTTTGTTGAGAGAATCAATTTTGTTGGTTTTTAGTAACAAAGGGACAAAGGCATTTCCAAGAAAGGATGCATGTCTGCACTGCAAGTGGCTGGCCACCATTTCATGGAATGCCCCTGCAGATGTGTCCTACTACTTTTGCATTCATTGGATATGATAGCAATTGTGTCACTTTGCAGTTATGCTTTTGACTGCATGTCAAGTCTTCAAACCATCAAGAGATAGCAATTTGGTCTTCCATGGACATGATGTACTCTTGGGCCTCCAGAAGGTCAGCCACCACTGGCACACCAGTCTCCTTAGCAGTGTGAGCCTCTGGGGTGCTGAAGCGATCTATAAGTAGGGCACGCATGCCCAAGCTCCTGGCAGGTTGGTAGTCCTTGCGGAGATTATCTCCGATGTGCAAAATCTGTTCTGGGCAAATATTACCAGCTGCCTTTACAGCAATCTTGAAAATTTCTGGATCAGGCTTTTCCGCTCCTTCAATGCCTGAGAATACACCAAAATCCCACTCAGAGTCCTGCATGTTCCAGAACCAGTCATTAGTCACTGCCAACAACATGAAGCAACTGATGAGCATAAATCTCAGCTGTTCCCACTGACATCCACATCTCTGGAGGTAACAAAGAGGGATGAAAGAAGTCTTTATCGACATTATTCCCTTCTGTCTTGTGTTGTTCTCATACTCATATTGAGAACAGGCTCTACCCTAATATGCCTAACAAAAACAAGTATTCACAAGAGTACAATTTCACTTACTGTCAAGGAAATGGAATTTGATTGATCAATGTCCATAGCACAGCAGCAGGCTGCCAACTACCAAGACAGCAAGGACAACATCCATGAACTCAAAAGACACCGGTGGAAACCAAGCATCAACAAGGAAATGTAGCAGCAGTGTAACATTCCTCATTGGAGTTCCCTCATACTCATAACCATAGAGACATATGTGAAGGCAAGGTTAGACAGGGCAAGAAGACAGAGAGCAGAAGAGACCTTATTCAGTCCAAGAGTTGGAAGAATGATATCCCGATATCTGTAGGAGGCATTGCTGACAATTCCAACCAGAATGCCCTGCTTCCGCACCCATCGCAGAAATGGTTGAGCATCCGGGTATAGGGTATATGGTGCTGCTGAGCCAAAGATAGAATAGATCCGCCTAAATACTTTATCAAACGATTCCTTGTCATAGTCATAACCTGCCTGTTCCACAAGCCAAACAATCATATTTTATACACCAAAAAGCTCCTTCCCTACTCCAGAAAAATACAGCTGACCTTCATGAAAATGAATTATGTCAACTAACTGTTCCAATGTCAGCTTCTTGGGAGTTAACACAGCTCATGACAGCCTTCACAGTAATCACATCAAAAGGGCAGGACAAATCCAAGGTTGGAAACTGTCGGCCACATGCTGTTCTAAGTTGAAGGGGGAATCAATCCATAGAGGAGATTTTCACCTGAAGAAAGGAATTTCGGACACACATTCGCCACCAATCGACATTTGACAAGTTGGCCGTCTTCCCGAAGCAAGGATACTTGGTGGCCATTTCCTTGTACGCAAGCTTGAAGCCCATGTGCATCCGATCGTAGTCTGGGCACGGCAGCCCCACTGCCTTAGCCGCCATACAGTAGTAATCCCCCAACACACCTTTGTACCCCATCAGCGTTCCCGTGACATCCACCGTAACACAGCGAAGGGGAAGCTGCTGCAACGGTGCCATATTCCCTGCGCCTTTGAGTACTACAGTCTTCGCAGCATTTGCCATCGCCATTGCTTCTTCTTCTTCTCTTCTCGCCTAATAACCTAGAACGCGGTCAGCCCTGAATACTTTCAAATTCCTAACTTCAGTGCAACCCTAAACTTTGGAACTCTTATAATACAACAACATCCCTAATTGCTCTTGCAAAGTTCGAACTTGCAGTCGCTAAAACTAAGAGAATTATTTGAGCAGTACGATACAAAACTATGAGGAATAAGGCGCCCTCGCCCGCTCCCCCCAATAAAACACAAAAACAAACCAAAAAAACCCCCACAGAAAAAACGATCTGGACAGTCTCCCACTGTAAGATCTTCAAAGAACGATACTAATAAGAAGAAAACAAAAGGAAGAAATGCATCATGACTGCTGCACAAGCTGTGCTCTCAGACAATATGCATCTGGGAATCAAGAGGCTACAAAAAACTTTACTCCGAAGAGAACAAAATGGTCTGCACACAGACACTCTCCAACAAAATGCAAGTAAAGCCTCAGATGAAATTGTGATCCGTTTCTATTTATAAATTTTTAAGAAAAATACCAAATCGGAGCCGAGAAATGCTTCATCCTTTCCTACAACCTTCGCAGAATTTGGAGCGCGTGAGATCATGTTGGACCTAATTATTAATGAGTGGATTTGTGGGGGTGGGGACGTCCGAACTCGGGATGACTGAAGAGAGGAAGCCAAGCAATGGCATCTCAGCATTGCTAAAACACTCTAAAGCTTAGTCAGCATTGCTTCTTCGCCTTTACTTGATCCTGAAACTGTAGCATTACGTTAACCACAACTGAGTTACCAAGGTTCCACCATGGTTGGTAACGTATCCTGCAAAATCCCTCAATACTTCCCACCTCACTCTACCTAGATAATTTAGCCTACTTTCTACCTAGATAAATGCCTAGGCAAGGGACGTAAAAGCACTGAAAAAGTAGGTACTCAACTCAAAAGGGGTACTAAACCCTAGTACAAGTAGTAATTGGGAAATTTTGAAATTCAGTAGATCTCTCCATCTTTCATCCTTGTGAGCAAAACCTCTCATTTTTTTCATCCTTACTTTTCATCTTGGGCCCATGGACTATGGCTTTACTGAAATTCAGGAAACCCTCAACTCCCACCTTGGGGTCCCTTATTTAAGTAAAGCCCCTAGTCTTAATGCTTTATCCTACACTAAAAGTACCTACACATTTAATATTATACTATGAAACAGGCCCAATGGGGCCTATTCAACCTACAAGCATGGTAATGGGTTCTACTAGGGCCTATTCCGCCTAGGAATGTGGCCAGTGCAGTAGGGTGCACTGTAGTTTTGTTGCATGGTCTGGGTTCAACTAGGGCCTATACCAAATTGTAACTAGTTGTTCTCACCATGGAAACATCAGGTGTGTGCATCCTTCATCCTCAATGCTTTCTAAAAGGCAATTGATTGTACTAAAAGTAGCACATGGTTAAAATTATTTTAATTGGAAAACAATTAAAATACTACTGAATTAGGACAATGCAACTTGTTGCATTTTTTAAAAATAATGTTACATTTTAATGTCATATATAGAGTATGGGAAAAGGGTCTATCAACAAACCCTTATTCTGCATAAAGTGTCATTGTGACAATAACATTGTAAAAGGACAGCATTGCAGTGGTGGAAACAATGAGAAAAAACATGCTATTGGGTTATTTTCAAATCCAATTGATTTTACTCTAACAAGTTAAAGAATACCTTTAACATAAGTTTTTTTATTGCGAAATCACTTCAATGTCAGCAAACAAGATTTTTTCAGCCTAGTGAGACAAAAATATGCTGCCAAAAAAATGTGTCAATACTTTACATACATGGAAGACAATGTAAGTAGATGCATGTTAATGGTTAATACAAGCTATAGGGCAAGGGTGAACTAGCAGCACTTTGGTACCTTTACCTTTTTTGAGTGAGGCCTCTTAGTGGCCATATTAAGCCCAAAGTATGTTGGAATTGACCTCAGAGAACATGATTTAGGCAAAGCATGGGATATTTGTAATATGTAGAAGTAATTTAAATAGATTTTGGGACTTTTTGTTTTTAACCAAGGCACCAACATGGGTGCTGGTTCACCCAAGGTCATAGGCTAACCATGGTGGTTAGCAATTCGGCAGGAATACAATGAAAACTAAACTGTGGGGATGACTCATGGGCAATACAACCATATTTTCATATCCTCTGGGTCTCCATCATTCATTGCAAAGAATTCATCCCCTTTAGATTGAAATGGATGAATGTTACATGCAGAATGAAACTCCAACAATTACACAGCCAGGCAAATGTAGTACCCATGAACAGACTCTCAGGAACTGTTACAGGTTAAATTATGTAACCAGATTCAATCCCTGTTTGCTTGGGTGTAAGCCAGTTATCTCAACCATCTAGACTTGCAAGATTGTGCCAGGGTTACTGGCAAAATACATAGGGTAAAGGCACTGGACTTGAGAGTACTTTGAAAGCCCACAAAGGGCAACCCTGAACTACCCAGGCATCCTTCTAGCCTAACAAGATAGACTATTTGTTCCTTTGACCCTTTGTGACACCCCCTTTGGTTTTTGCGCTTCTGACTCGAACTTGAGTCATCTCTGTTTGTTGGGCCCTGCATCCATAAGGATAGGGACTATGGCTTGGGATCCAACTTTTGGAGGTTTTATCTTATTAGAACCAGTCTCACATTAAGAGAATCGGTTTCTTTGGTGAAAATGTTTAGACTGTTTAGATTTGAACGGATTGTTCTGGTGTTCACAGTGTGGACACAGCAGGTAGATGTGTAATATTGGCAGGCCCAGCGTGTTTGTGATGCCTTTTCTTCCTTTCCCCCTGTGTTTGTGATGCCTTTTCTTCCTTTCCCCCTGTGCTAAGTGCCCTGTTTATAGAGACTTTACGAGAGTTTCATCACATCTAGACTATTACAAACACTCAAAGGGGATGGGGTTTAATTGACTATTAAATAATAGTGGATTGAAACACGAGGATTGCTGTACCAAACAATGTGCACAAATACGCATGAAAAAATCATGAGGGTGAAAAGTACACAGCTAGTAATTGGACATGAAAACAATACAGCTTTTTGTGTCTGATGCTGAATCAATATCAGACCACCATATCTTGTAATTGGTACGGGAACCAGGATCAATGATCACAGATCACATGGGTCTCACAAAGATCAAATGAAAAGCACCCAAGGATAGAAAACTAGATCGCATGAGTCTCACAAGGACTAAAGGAAAAGCACCCAAAGATTAAAAAAACTTTTAGCTTAATATTTAGTTTTTTTGGAAGAGAAAGGGCATAGGGTAGACTGGCCAGTGACTGAACACTTAAGTGCTCAGGGAAGGCCAGATTCAAAGGGAGGGCTTAATTGTTTATGGTGTGCAAACAAAACTTGAACCCCTCCTCTTGAGGTATCTGACACACTAGTAATCATTGAAAACAGATTAGAAATGAGAAACTTATGGCCCCCCAAAATAAAGGGAGTCAAGAACTAAGAAAACATACCATCGAACACTACCAAACTCGGTTTCTAAACATTCCACAAAAAATATTATGTTGCTTTATTGCTATTAGAGTTCAAAGATGATTTGTAGAACTTCAGGTGATGTTCCTGTAACATTTTAAATCATTTGAAATGAATAAGAAATTTATGAGGTTTGAAAATAGGAGGGCCCCAAAGAGAGGGAAAAAAAAAGCATTTCATAAATTGTAAAGCTTATTTTTTTCTTGTTATTTTTTCATTACTTCTTTTGCATTGCACTTCAAAAATGATTTCTAAAGCTTCAGGTAATGCACTCATAACCTATTAAATCGCTCAAAATGAAACACATATAATGAAGATATAAATAAGTGTTTGGTCATAAGTGATGGGTCCATTTATCCTAATTTATCTAATGTAGCAGCTTGAGGGCAGAAGAAGTAGAACATGCTTACAAGAAAAACAAAAACTGATGTAAGAAAAGGGAATCCTGGGGTTTTAATAAGAGAGTACAAATGGAACAAGACCGTGTCAGCCGCGACTAGGGAAGCAAGGCAGAAAAGTTGGGCGTGGAAACATAAGGCAGGAAGAAGACAATAATTAGTCCCTTCCAACTCAACAAGTTCAAAAAAACCTCAAAGATCTTTTCACATCACCTACATTTTTTCTTTTTTCTTTTTTTTTTGTGGGACAAAAAAGGACGAAATCCATTCCAAAGCAAACGCAAGATATTGTGTACATTTTTCAAATGTGTGAACTCTAGCAACGAGATGAGTTGCTAAAGGTAAAAGTTGTAAGTAAATAATAATGTGATCTAGGGGTAGAAGGATGAGAAAATATGAAAATAAATAATTTAATTTATGAGCTTTATTTTACAACATAAGCTTGCACTTATATAAATAATTTAGTTAATTATTTTGAGTTAAACATAGTTAGAAATTAATTGCGTGAATTTGACTAGATCCTAGGTAAGAAATTTTTAAACAAATGAATGATTTATTAATTTAAAAAATTTAAATAACATGTGACACAATATTAATGACTTGTAGTTGTTGGATCAGAATATTTAATAAATGTACATGAATGGAGATAATAATTTATTCATTCCTCCTTTCAAGTAGATAAGGGGTTATATGAATGGAGCTTTGAACTTTTAAATATTCTCCTTTTCATAGTTCCTTGTTATTACTTCGTGTTAATACTTGGTTTAAGCTTTTTGTGAAACAAACTTGAGTCGCAATATATTTATGTGCCCTGTCAATTATGAAAATGTTTATAGTAACAAATGTACAATTTTTTATTAATGATTTTCATGAAACAAAGTTCTTAAACATGTGGATGATTTTAACTCAAAGTTATGTAAGTTTTATTTCTTGTATTTTTCAAATGTTTTGTTTGATGTATGAGTGTTGGGTGAGGTTTTTAATTGTGCAACTTACTTATGTGATAATAAGGACTTAATTCAAAATTAACCCTCATAAGCCCAAACTTTTTCCAGGATGTAAAACCACCAAACCACTTCCTTGGTCGGAAGTCTTGTGACAAATAATTGACAACCTATTTAACATCATTTTTCACATTGAAGAGTCTTTTGTCTTAAAGAAGAAGTTCAATTCAGGCCACATGTACAATCTAATACCAAGAACTCTTCAACCTATCCCTCCTAACTCAGCCTTGGAGGAGTTCAACAAAAGTAAGTGGATAAATAGTCTTTCTTCATGACAATGGACACCAAAAAAAAAAGATTCATGTTGATGAATAAATTTACTATTACAAATACTAATAGTCATTATATAGAAGGGAAGTTCCACAAATATATATATAAGAGCATTTCCACCCCAAAAGTGTAAACAACTCCTTTAATTTTAAATAGAATAGTGTTTAATGATCACTGTCCCCACCCATAAACGTCATAAAAGTCCCTTTAAACACTCGAAGACCATTTATGTCTTTACATTTAGATGAGTAATAGTCACTATCAAAATCCATACTAGAAAAAAGACTTTGAAGGGGTTAAAATGACCACTGCAAAATGGACATCAATATAGGAGCGCCGCAGGATTTAATGAAAAGGGGCGTTTGCAGGTGTGGGGTGGAGATGCCCTAAGAGGACTATTTTTTGAACCCTGCACATCTTTGAATTTATTAGATAAGTTAGATGAATTTTGAACCCATATATATAATAATTGTCATCCAAAATGGATAACTATTAATTTATGTATAATGGTTATGATGGCATGTGACATGGATGGGAGGAAAGTAAATCAAATTCACAAAATTCTCACCATATTCATTTTAAGTTGAAGATGTAAAAAAACACAAAGTTTTTATCCCCAAAATGGATGAACATTTTAGACTATTAACGGGCATTGTAATGTGTAGGCTTCAAAATATGATATTCATGATAAACTTGGATGGAGGAAATTAATCAAAAAGTCAATATATGTCTAAGTGTTTATAGAGGTTGTGAAGGGACCTCATCATATAAGTACGATTTATGTGATGCAGCTTGTAATGCAATAAAGACAAATGGAAGTTTTAAAGGTGTAGCAATTGAAGTAGGTTTTTTTGGACTTGATGAGTGATCCCCCATAAGGTGAAACTTTTAGGAGTGTTTTGAATGTTGCCCACATGAAAATGAAACCTCAAGCATTGACCTCATCTCAAGACACGGACCTCCAAACCCCATTAAGGGGTTACACAAAAGAACAATATTTAAGTCGAGACACTTGAATTTCCTTGTTGCTACTTGTTTATAGTCATTAGTGTAGGGTAAAGCTTTAGGATGGGCATTCTCAAATAAAGGGGCCAAGGTGAGGCGACAGTCAAGTCCAGCCCTGCATTTTGGGAATGTCCCTCACCCATGGGCTTTATCTATGGTATGGCACCAGACAAAATTTATTAGTGAACCAAACCTACATAGATCACACAAGGTGGAGGAGTGGAGGTATGAGTGGAGGGATCTTATGCCTACTCCTCAATAGTGGAAGGGAAATTATGTCTATTTACATAGGTGTAAGAACCTTCCCACTATTGAGGAATAGGGATAATATCCCTTTCATTTTGTAGGAGAGAAATTGATGGACATAAGGTGCCCTCCAAATACACTACAGATTTTCTCTGAGTGCTTCACCTTATTGGACGATTTCAAGTTACTCTTAGAGACAGCCCCATGGCTACACCTGCTGAGTTGTTGCGCCTTTGATTCCTTGCCTCCAACTACTGGTGGACTTAAGGAGGGCAATGCCACACGTATACCAAATACAACCCAGGAGTAGAAAAGGAGGATACAGATTTGTTTTTGGGGGGTTGTTGTGGTTGGTATAGGAGCAGGAATAGAGGAGATGCATTTGACAAGGGGAGAGATAATGTGAAGAGACTAGTTTTGGAGGTGGAGCTAGGAAGGTAGGAGCTTTTGGAGGTGTTGATAGTTGTAAAGCTAGGAAGTGTGGCAATGCATGACTGAAAGGAGGCTAATACTAAGAAGTAGTTAGGAACAATCTTGGGAGTATTGGACCTCCAAGCAATGTATTATTTCTTGTTCTTGAAGATGTAAAGACTGTGTGTGCAAAGATTTGTTGGATTGTATGAAAATTGATGTTGAAGGTGGAAGGTGTATGACTAGATTAGGGTTGAAGTTGGTTAAATGAATGAAGAGAGGACTTGGTAGAGAAATAGAGATTCGTTGTCTACAACAGCCAAGAGAAAGGAAACTATATTTTAAAAACCTAAAGAAAACAAATAATTAGAAGAAGAAGTAGGGTTGTGGTTTGGAACAGACAAGAAAATGAACTATAACTAAAAGAAAGGGAAAAGAGTTGATAGAAGAGGGGAAGGGATTGCCTTGAAATTAGTGGGAATCTATTGAGACAAAATTAAAGATTAAGGGGAGTAGAAGTTGACTGATAAAATGTGATTTTTCCCTTTAACAATATCCAAGGGGGTGAAGGGAAAGGACCCAAGTAAAGGTGTTAATGACACGCTAACTTTGAACTTTAATAGTAATGTTTTTGGTAGTTATACCAAAGGTGAATCAAGCTATCAAATTAATCAGTTATCAAACTATGGGAAAAATCTTGGTTTACAACAAAACCAATATTCTTGTTCACTCCAGCAAAATCATGCATGTGATTCATACCAATCAAGAAATAACACATATTAGCCTAGGTTCAAAGCAAGGTGACCAAATTAGCCTAGGCACAATGTTTGGTGTGATTGGTGTCTTGAAGAAGGCCATTTGGAATGTGAATGTGAGATCAAAGCCATGGTGGATCATGTGAAGACTTCAAATTTCATTATCAAGAAAAATAAAAAAAGGTGTCAAGATGGCAAGTTTATATTAGTGAGGAGAATTCAGAGACCTTAAAACTCAACAATGAAAATGGAGGCATTGATTTGAGTTTTGGGCTAGACATTGAACCATGCACTATTGAGGAGAATGTCACACCATTATAAGAACAAAACTCAATGAATCATCTTAACTCATTTGAAGCTTGTCTTTTAAAATTGAATCTAGTTGAATTTTCATCATTTCAATGTGTCTAGTATCTTGATTTTGGTGTGACACATCACATCACTAGCAATCAATCTATTTTTTCAAGTTTTGATCAAAAGTTCAAATGTGAAATCAACAAGAGGACATGACCATGATTTTGTTGGAATCAATAACGTTGATTTATAGTTCCCCAATGGTGATGTCAAAACCATCCCACATGTTATTTACTCCCCATCAATTAGGAAGATTTTTTTATATGTCGGAAATATAGTAAATCAACATCATAGTTTGGAATTTTTTTTGAAGGTTACTTCATTAAAAATCATTTCACAAAAGAAGTGATTACCTATGCACCTCAAGAGGATGCTCACAATTTGTTGGGCATAAATTAGCCTAACCCAATTTTGATTAAGAAAATCAAGTTAGATAAGGAAGTTTTGGGGTTAACCTTAAGTCTAAAGGATTAGATTAAAACATATGTCCTTATCCCAATAAGGTTTGAAAGGGTGGCCTGGTTAAAATAAAGGGGAGAGTAGGTTGGTCGGATTAAAATAAGGTCAATTTCTTTTATCCTTATCCAAGATTGGTTAACCTTGCTAAATAAGGGGGTACAGACAAGGTGAAGGATGTTTAATTTCCTAGAAGCTTCTAGCAATTATGGTTAAGGCATGAGAATACTAGTGGTGTCTCCGTGAAGCTAAAAAGGAGGGAACTAATGCTGACTTCTTTTTTTCTTCCTAAATGATGAATGGGGTGTAAGGGGTTGTGAGTAAGAGGGAGTGATGGTGATGGTTGTAAGGAAAGATAAGGGATCTTGGTGTATCATGAAAGGGTGAGGTAGGTGAAAGTGGGAGGCTATTACATCATGAAATAACTAGCTTTTCAAAGGGGTGATCAAATCAAAACTCATTTGGGTGAATGGAGGCAAGATCTTCAAAAGATGGTAGTTGTGGCAAAAAGTGGAGGTGGAAACACATTAGCATGGGGATTGGGGGGTGGAAGCTAGGAAAAGGTACGTAAATTGTTATTGAAGTTAGGAATCAGGATTAAAAAAAGGATGGTGTTATGGTTGTGAGTTGTTGGCCTTGAAGCAATGTAAGCGATGTTCTACCCTTTGGTGAAAACATGAAAATCAATGAACTAAAGACAAGTGGACCCATCAAAAGTGAGGTGTTGACACACCCCCAAGCTCCTTGATGGATTCAGTTACAAGTCCAAAAAAGAAGACAATAGAAGGAGAAAGAATTGGGGCACTCCTTGGCTTGCAACATTTTGAAGGTAGAAAGGTGTGCTGGAGCTCCAGGATGGGACTAGGAAAATTAACAAAAAAATCACTTACTCACACAAACCAAAACCAAATAATAGGTTGATTAGTGCGTAGCTGGAACACCTTTGGTGCACAGACAAACCATAGGCAAACACAGACTCACAAGACTCATCATGGCCCGAACTTGGGGGAAGTCACCGCTTTCCCCCTTATAATACACTTTGTGCCTAGCCACGGGACTAGCACCCAAATGTCATTTTGTCCCGGGACTCCAAAATGAGAATCCCAAATTCCCAAAGTTGGGATTCCCGTGATTTTGGGGCCCATAACTTTGTGTGTAGATCTCCAATTGAAGTGAGGTCTAAAGTGAAATGTAGCCCTCGTTGAAAGCTTTCCAATAGTATGTGGCACGCCACTTGCACACAAGGAAATCGGGGTAATCCCCGACTTTTAATGGTTGGGAGTCAAATTGTCAATTTGACTCCCGACCTTTCTTTTGGCCATAACTTGTATTTTAAGTGTCCAAATGGGTCATGCAAACCCATTTTCGACATTTACATTCCAAGAACGTTCCAATGATATAAGGAACTTTTCAATCCAATGAGTTTTGGCCCTTGCAATCGCCCTCTGAAAATTTGGGAATCCATTGGGACTCCAACTCCCAAAGTGAGAGTTCATTTGGGAATGTGAGGGTTCATTCCCTCACACTCTCTTGCACTCTTGGGAGCATGAAATGTGACTCCCAAGCTCACTCTTGGCTCGCACCTTTGCAAGCCCTTGCCTTGGTTGCAAGCCCAAGGCTAGGGTTGTGACAGGTGTGAAAGGCTAGTTGGGGTGAATAAGAAATTTTAAAGGTGTATATAATGGAAGAGGTAGAAGTTGTAATAATGAGAAGCAATACAAAGGCCAAGTTAAAAGGTAATTAAAACAAGTAGTGGGGAGAATTCGTATGTAAAACATTACCTTGTAACCTCTTTCTTTTGAAGATGTGAAAGTTGTTGTGCACCAAGACTTGTTGGAATTCATGAGTAATGTTACTTGTATGAATGTGCTCTAGGTAGGTTTGTAGTTGATCAAATGCAAGAAAACACAATGAAATAGAAGGAAGTAAGACATTTATTTACAACAGATAGGAAAAAGAAATTATAGCTAATAACCAAGAAAGGCCATTGTTAAAAGAAATAAGGGTGTGGAAATTAAGTAACCAGTTGTAATTCACGGTTGGTGATGCTTGCATACATATGCATAGGTTAAGGTTGTAGCTGGGTAAGGAAAAGGAACAAAAGGTGGTAATAAGAACCATGATAATTATCTGTAGCAAATAGAAGGAATAGGTTTATGGATTCAAGGTAATCAATTGTGATTCTTCCTTTTGATCATCTCAAAGCGGGTAGGGGGAATGGCCCAAGTGAAGGTGTTAGGTAGGTGTTTGCATTACAAGGAAAAACACTAGCTATAGCCAAAATAAATTCAATGATAGTGGCAAAACTAACAAAGAATGACATTTAACATCATCAATAAGCCACTTCAATTATGATGGGATGCATTGAATGATTCAAGCAAAAATAGTTGTAGGTGTGCCATTTTTACACTTATCAAGGACACCGTGCATTAGTTATTTCCAAAGGAAATTAGCCAGGAGCAAAATACCTAAGGTCTTTTAATCTTCTATTTCAAAACCATTGGCATTGGTGCACACTAATATCTATGGTCCATTTAAGCTCCCATTTCTTGGTGGTTCATGATATTTGATTAGCTTTGTTGATGATTTTTTTGTCGGATTTGGGTCTTTTTTTTTACTAGGAAAGACTAAACACTTGATAAATTCAAAATCTTCCAACATGAAGTGGAACATGTGTCCAAGAAAAAAATTATAGTATTTTGATTAAATAATGATGGTAAATTTATATCATGGGAATTTTCAAGTTATTGTGAAAGTGAAGAATTAATCAACAATTGATAGTGTCATACACACCTCAACAAAATAACATTGTTGAATGATGAACTCAATCATTATTGGATATTACGAGATGTTTCCTCATGGATAAAAACTTGTTATAGTATTTGTGGGGTGAAACAATTCCATGCCACAACAATCATTTTGAATTTGCACTCCACCAAATCTCATCCTGACAAGACTCCTAAAGATCTTTTCACTAGTCACAAGCCATCAGTTGCAAAACTACAAGTTTTTAGTTCAACTATCTTTGTCCACCAACATCCACCAAACATAGGTAAACTTGAGAATTGCTGTTGGGACTGTCCAAAGCTTGATTAAATGAACCTTGTGATGGGCCAACCAAAGATGTTCATCACAAAAGAAAAAAAATTGGACTTTGGGGTTCCCATAACAATTGATATGAGTCACAATATATTACCAATCTACATCAATATATATGCGAAATAAGGCGTTTATTGCTAACCAAGGTGGGAGCTACTTTATTTTTTGTAATTATAGATTTTCAATGTTGTACACTTCAACCTCAAGGGGGATACTAAATAGTGGTTTCCAGCTCCTAGCCAAAGGCATGATATCCCAATCAGAGAGTAAATCTCCCTCCCACCTACTGAGAGGGAAATTATGACTAATAAAGCCCGCATGTTTAAAGCTTAAACAAACTGGCCAGGTCTTTACATGTAGTGTAAAGTCCTAGGGTGGTGAGGGCATTCTCAAAAGAAGGGGCCTAGGATGAGGTGATAGCCAAGTCTGCCCCCACATTTTGGGAATGCACCCCACCCATGGGCTTTACCTACGGTAAAGCACAAGGCAAAATTTATCATGAACCAAACCTATGTAGATCACGAGCCGTATGAACCTTTGTAAGTTTTCAATAATTCTCTATCTTCATGTTTTGTGACCATGTGATGCTATTTTTTAATGTTTCATTCCATGTTATTGTTACAATTGTTTTTCAACACTGATCATGTGTTTGGCCTATCACCTTAAACATTGCTAGTCTATCTTATATAAAAGAATCGGTGTGTGTCAGTCCGTCCGTCCGATATATATCCTATTGGCTGGAAAACTCAGGGTAATGGGTATCACTCAGTGTCAGGAAAAATCACTCAGTGTCTGGTTTGTTTGTGAGGAAAACAGGGTCCCTCAGTGCAATGGGTAAACTCTTGGGTGGGTTGTGAGAACTTTCGGTGAGAGGAAAAGTCACTCAGGGTATTGGTATCACTCAGTGTAATGGGTATCACTTAGTGTCAGGGTGTCACTAAGTGTAATGGGTATCCTCTTCGGTGTGTCCGTGATGGGTATCACTCAGTGTAATAGGTATCCTCTTGGGTGTGTCTGGGTTTACGGTTTTCCTTTTTTCTTTCGTTTGTTTTCTTTCTACCTCCTTATAAAACTTTTGCACAATGAAGCATAAGATATCTTAACAGGAGATACAAGACTCCATTGTAAAATTTTGCTTTGCAATGTAGTAGCCATCACTTGTTAAACCAACATATGCAACACATATTCAATAAGAATGATGATGCATGTCATGTTGGAATCATAAGGAAATGTTGTACCCATGTAGGAAATTTGTTTAACCATGAATATCCATTGGTCCACCAGCTGCAAAACTGAAATATTCTCCCTAGGAGACCAATTTCATACATATTGCTGTAGTATTGATGGAACTTTATTGTGACACATATTTTCAATGTCAAACACATATCTTACTTTTCCCTTGTATTGAGGAAAGCAATGTTGGAACCAAAACATATTTGCAACACTTAATGTTTTAACTTATAATATTTATGTTTTATTTTTAATAAATGATTCCCTTTAGAAATCTTAATAACAAATTTAAATTCTCGCCTTTTGGGACATAATTAGGATTGTTAGAATAAATTGTGGTACTTGTAACTAGACCATCCCAACATTGCATATCATTGGGCAAATCATCACAACAAGGCATTGAAGGAGTGTAGCTATTGAGAAGATGTACAATTCATGTGTCATTCAAGATAATCAGAAAGAAATATCTTCCAAATCTACATCATTGAAATTCATGGTACTCCTTTCCAAGAGGATCAAGATTGATCAAGAGAAGAAAACAACACATTAAAAACCACCTATTCAAAAGATGGCCACCAAACAACACAAAAAGGTTCATTTGTGACTAGTATGAACAAAACAAATGGTGAATTTGGGGTTAACAAAGCATTACAAGTGAATACAGGTGGTTAGAATGAACAAAACGAACTTGCAAAAGGATTTCAGCATAGAAAATAGGTGGGGGGTTAAAGATCAATATTAAGAAGATAAAAAGTAATCAAAATTTCTTGCCATTGAAAGCATAGTTTGGCTTTCAACTCACCTCCAAGCACAGTCAACATTGCCTTTGGGTTTGGTTTGAACTCTCTTTGAAATGTATCATTCCTTATCCCCCACTTCATGTATGTAAAGTCTTTTGTTGGAAGGGGCCCATATTTGCTTCATTACATGATTGGCATTAAAGTTTACTAAAAACAAGTTACACTTAAGATCTAAAAACATTTTTGTCAAACTAAAACTTTGTCCAACAATATCAAGCTATCAGTTCATCAATTTTATAAACATGTGGTGACAATTGGTTTGCAAAACAAGGAAATGAAGAAAGTACACATATACTGCATAAATTAACTCTTCAAGGCCATGGAATTTAAACTACCATGACATCATCATGTTTATCCTTTTCCCCCATCTTTTCAAGCACCATTAGGTTTCATCACCATAAATGGATAGTTGACTCCCATTCATTTTAGTACAACAGCAATTTTTAAGCAGTTTTTTAAATTTTGAGAACACTTTGGAAAGTTTAGAAAACATTGGCTCAGGAACTTTTGGAACACTTTCAGATAATTTCAACCTTCATACACAAATCTGAATGAAGCTAGACCTAATTCTTAATTTAGGAAATCTATGTCATTGCATACATGTGGGAAAACCAATGATATCATATGTGATGTTCACCATGGGGTCCTTGACGGTTTTTCAGGAATTCCAATGGCATATCAAAACATACCAATACCCAATCGAACATGGATAAAGAAAAAAACATGTGGATGCACAACAAAAATAAACAAATTACAAACATTAATTTTGAGTTTTGAATTATTGACTTAACAATACAATATCTTTCAAAGCAAAGCAAACATTCATTCTATTCAGGTTTACTCAAAGTCCTTTGGGCCCATAACTTTTTGGAACTTCAAAACATTAAACTAGTAGTAGCCTTCATGTTGAACTAAATCTGATTCTCATTTACAACCCACTCAAATACAAGATTAAGCCAATAGTGTCCCCTCCTAATCCCCCAAGATTTGAGAAAATTTGATGTAACTTGAAGCATACTTAGACATGCAATGTTGACTAAAGCAAATAAAAGTGGGTAGAAACTTTGCAAAAAACTATTAGTTAATACCATCACCCCATTATTGATTGAAGGTATTCTACTTAGATGGGGTGATCTGAGTAGAACACCTTCTATCAATGTCCTAGGTCACATTAGGCTCAAACAAAATACTTCAATTGAAGTATTTGCCTCTAGGATCCTCATAGTTTTCACATTTCAGGAACAATTGCAGTCTGTACATTTTTAGTTTTGGGGACAATATTGCATTCACCCTAATATTACAATGAAGACTAATTGGCATCTGTATTCTTCTAAGGCACTCCATTTGATCTACCATGTGCCCATGCTGTTAAGCCAGGCTTACTGATGAATGTACTCAGAGAATTGCCACCTTTCAATCACAATGGTTGCTCATAACTCTCCACAAAAAGCATTTGTTATGCATGCTTACCCTGGCAAGAAAGTGGCGAGTGAGCCACATGTCTTAGGTCTTTTGCTCCTACTACCTTTTTCTGTTGCATCCATTACCCTGTTACACCCTTAAGAAAATTCCATGAATCTTGAATTTATTAACACTTTGAAATCTGGTATAAGCCACTTCCACTACACTACATGCATAATCTAATATCAGTTTAATTTCATGTATGTAGAAATTATGATGCAAACCAAGATCATTCGACACTTTCTCCACCCACATAAAGAGAGCAAATGAATGTCCACATAAACTTGATATGTCTACTCCAAGCAAGGCTGAACACAAAAGAAGAAGCACCCTAAAACAACCATTCATTAAAATCCCAAAAGACCTTGAGAGGAAAAATAAATAAAGGGGCAACAATGAAAGGAGGAGATGCTGATTGGTAAAGATAGAGAGGTAGGTCCATAAGGGAGAAAGGTAGGTCAAAAGCCACACATAGACAATTATATTACGTATACTATCCTAATTCTTAGGAAATAAAGTGATATTTATTTGTTATTGACCTTTGCATGTGGTAGGGTAAAACTGATCTCATCAATGAAAATTGCACTTTGTTGATAGGGGAAAAAATGTGAATACCTATTCCATGCCATTCATGGTGGAAAAATCTCATCAACAAGCTTGTGCAGGGAGGTGTAGGACTCCACATCAATTGGGTTGTTCACAGCCACCTCACCCTACTCCCCAAGGTTCAATGTAGCTTGTTAGAGAAGAAGTATGCCAAGTAAGCAATCTCCAAGCACAATTCAAAGAACCAAGAGACACAAAACAATAAGGGAACAAATAATCGTAGATAACAAGCTCAACATCAATATTGTATCATGATTTTTGCAAAGTACCTTAAAAAGTAATACAAGATGGGAATTACCTTTGGATTTATCATGAAGATTTTGCGCTTTGGGATCCCAACTTTTAGGTAGCTGATCTCATCAGTTGCACGATTTCCAAAACCAGCATAAAATGGATTGTGATGTTTTGGAAAAAGAGACCTTATGTCCTACAAAAGCATTAAAAATTTGAACCCTCACATGAATAAACTAGAAATTCATTACATAATCCATGAGTGTATGATGCAACAGCAATTAAATTAGTGATTGAAGGTTCAAACCTGTAAACATGCAATTTTGAACTCATGGGGTGCCTTGCGTATAACTGCATTTAGTAATTCCATCAAAAAATTTAACATAATCAGCTAAACATGAAACCTTGAAAAGTATTAACTTGTAAACATAGACCAAATAATGAAAACAACTTGTTTGTTCAATTATAATGAACATGCTAAGAACTTTCGTGCAAAGTTAATCAAAAGAAGAACATCAAACCTGCATGATAGAAGGAGGGAAACAATCCAACAGGAGAGATGACCAATGGTCCATCTGGAAGGGCCTCACCATCCTGTAAACTTCAACCACCAAGAAATAAGGGAGAGATATAACCAAATTAAACATACATCCAATGCCTTGATGGAAACATCAAAAAATGATTATGCATACTTCAGGCTTTGTAAAGTTTGAACAAATTATTGAAGAAATTTATGGCTTTTTTGGCAACAACAAGAATTGACATGACCTGAAGTAACCTAAACATAATTCCACCAATATAGAAAAATCCATTCATATAATCACCTTTTACAGTTTTAATGCATAACTAAAAAAAGTAGCTGATAATGCAACAAACAAAAGCAATTTAATTAGGTTGTGCTATTACTTATGCAATAAGTTTTTCTTTTGAATGATCTGTAAAGAAAAAAATTGCCAATTACATAAAATATGCAAGGAGTAGTGATTAACCTGCTTGACATTGATGAGAAATTGGCGAGTGACATATGCTTGAGATATTGCACGAGCACTCAAAAACAGAAGTTCATATCCATTCTCCTGCATCAAGAAACCACAATTGATGTTCTTAAATGGAGATCAATAGTTTTCCATAAGATTCAATTATTATTGGACACCCATCATTGATCAAATGACAAAAACCCAAGCACCTTGATGGCAGAAAAAAGGCGAGTTACACCTAATTGTGTCCAGTCCTTCCCAACCAAAGGCATCATTTGACCCAATACATCTGACCTGCAATTCAACAAATTTGTTTAACAAATAAGCAACAAACAGTAATCTTAGCATGGGGCATCACATCATATGCAAATTAAAACAATTTTTTTTGCCATATGTATTAGTTAAGGATCCTTATACCATGTACTTACTTTGTGATAGTCCCATCAACATCTGTAATGACAATACGTGTATTCCACTTCCAAAGGTAGATTTGGGCGTCCACCTGATCAAAAACATTGCTCACACCAATTAACTCGTGCATTTCTTTGATGACTTTACAAACAAAGTCACTAATGTTTCCAATATATATGTTCTAGGTTGCAAAATAAAAGAGACAAACATGTTATGAACATGGTTTCAAATTATGATCTATGACACATGAATATGGAATTAATTGATGTTTTTGCAAACCTGCTGACGTCCAAGCACTCTCCTGAAGAATGTAAATGTGATACGATTCCTGCCCTCCTTTAGGTTCATCAATGACAACATTTCTGAACTGGGAATGAAGGTGTGCACTTGGTCCTTTGGTGAATGCTTATAATATTCGCTCTGCAAGACTGAATCAATATAAACATCATCTTCTAACCCAGTTCTTGCAACCATGATGAATGCAGTTTTAGACATCAAAGGTCCAACATTTCATTTAAGACCCATTCCTTGCCCAACATTCCTTGCATCAAATATGGTCTTTGATTGTTGCAGAAGACAACTTCCATCCACTAGTTGTTGTAGAAACCAAAGAACCCCCTTGTTATTGTTAAGGAAAAGGTGAGGTTGTCTAGACACCATTATGACACCGTGCATTTCTCAAATAATAAATACATAAGCATTCCAAACACTAGCGAAGCTGCTACACCCATACATACTCTTGACCTTTGATTCAAACACAAGGTTCTCATCTATGATGATAGATGCCCAAGAAATCCTTCAAATATAATCTTGGTTGAAGCATATGCTTTAGCTACCTCTCAATTCCCATTTGTTACTTGAAGATATTCTTACAAAGAGTTTAAAATGGTCTCTTCATTAATGGTGGTTTCAACATCACATGAACAAAGTTAATTACACTTCAAGTCATTCAAGTCGTCCATTAGAAAATGCTAAATTGTTTTGAGATCTGCATCAAGCTCCTTTACAAGATGTGATACTTACATCTTTAGATCCTATCCTATGACCTAATTTAAAAGGTTAGGGAACATTGCCTCCTCAAACCCACCATCACTATGGCCTACTTATTTGCCTTGGTTAAACCTCCCAACACATCCAAACTATTTGGCAAAATAGACTTGGCATTTCATGATTGAACCATGAGACTTTCGCTGAAATGATCAAGATATATTTAAGTACATCAACAATTTTTCAATCTCCTCATGCCAAGATTCAACCTCTGATTATCATTGAGAAGTGCAACATTAAGTTTCAGTTACATTTTCTGCAACATTTCACCATATGAACCCTCTTTTCCAGCAACAATTTCGAACCTCTACCAAAAAATTCTAGTATATAGCATCTTGAACTTTGTTTAGGCAGGATAAACACATCTATTGGAACAATTTACATCACATGTTCTTTTGATCGAAGGGCTTCAACTTCTTTTTCAATACTTCAACATCAAAGCCAAGCATTAGAATCTTTGCATTTAAGTTTGATGATATCTTTGAAAGCCTTACCTTATAAAGGAAGAGCTTTCACTTCATAAGCACTGAAAGAAGAAGGTAACTTGAACTTACCTTTAGATAAAGATTTTGGGAAGCCATCTGATGATAAAGAAGAATCCTTTGAAAATACTTTGGCAATTGTCCCAGAAGTAGCTGGAGCAATTAAAGTATTTGTCACCCCTGATACATTTTGTGTGTCCTTCCCAAGAACTTCATTGAGGAATGCATGAATTTTTGTCATGTTGCTTGCATTTTTTACACCAAACAAGGTCCCATTTTCCTTCATGCTAGTAAAAGTAGCATTACAAATTGAGTTTCTTCCTGGATCTTGTGCCTGGACATTGCACATGCAATACAAAATATCAAAGTTAAAGCGTGAAAATGATCCCTCTCTTTATATATCTACACATCATCCAAACTAACATGATTGAAATCATTTTCTTGAAGGCAACCTAGGATTGTCTGAAGTACTGTTTGAAATGCAAAAGACAATTCACATGAGAGGAAAAACTTATCTAGAATTGAACTAATGTTGTGAGATGATGTGTAGTAGACTATGATTGGCAAGTTGATAGTATTCAACTAAATAAGGAAATTTCTAAGTAGTGGTGGCTTATTGCCAACTACAATTACGGATGTATGAACCTCTACTAACATATCAATAGACTATACACCCAAATAACCCATAATTGTGTGTGAGAAAAAACCTTTATACTTAACTTTACTATTGCCTAATCTTCTTCATCATAAGAGTGCATCATCACTATGTGATATGCAAAAGTTCAAGCTATTGAACATTAGAGAGAACAATGTAAAATAAGGAGCAAATGCTACTTTCTAATGTGATGATGATCATGAGATGCCAAGAGAGAAACTATTAGCCTGTATACAAGTCTCTTTGCAACCTTTTCCTGTCTTTTGTATCCTCAATTGCAAGCCTCCTTAAGGTAGACTAGCAATATGTCAATTACAACTTCATAATGGATTGAGGTCCACAAAAAAATTATTGAAAAACATCTAAGGTGCACCCAACATAAAGTAGAGCCTGTTCTTTGTTATGCTACTTTTTCACATTGCCCCTTTTAGGAGTCACTCTAAGTTAAACTAGATGAAAATATGGATAACCCCAACCCATGTGGCATGAGCTAGAAATAAAGTTGGCACTAACCCAATAAGGCATTAGGTGCTCACCTGTTGCACAAGGTATGATGTCTTCTTGCCTTCAAACCTCGATTCCAAGTCTCCTTCTTGTTTATCACTACTATAATCTTCCTCACCATCTTCATAATCCTCCCTTGATTTCCTGTGATCCCAGGAGTTCCTCTGCTTTCCCACAGATTTATTCCCTAACATCACCACAAGATCTGGTGACTTCCTCCCTCTAGCCAATGCTTCTTCCTGCAACAACCCCATGTTAGACTCTCCTATCTCTGTTTTAGGGGAAATGCCCTTTGCCTCATCCATGAGGAAGTAAGCCTCGCCAATTGGGTCCAAATACATGTGGAACTTGAGGGGCACATCATTGACAGCCAATGCCACAAGCTTCTCTTGTCGCTTTAACACCCCTTGGAACTTGCCAAACTTGACATACCATGGTGAGCTTTTCAATGATCCATCCTCTTGCTGCACTACAATGATGTCCACTGCCCCGCTGAATGGTCGGAGCTGAACAGCAGTAGTATGCCCTCCTTGTGATATGTAGTTGCCCAATCTGCCCACTGCATACTCCCTCTTCTTCCCTACTGCTCCCCAACTGTTTCTAAACATGTGCACTATTGCCATCCTCTTTTCCAAACCTTTCCTGCATCAATCAACATGTGAATTGACACACCTCCATAGGATAAGAAATGCTTCTTTTCCAACCTATGTGATTGGAAACAAACATTTCATTGCACTGAGCCCCCAGCAAAAATCACTTTCAAGAGTACTTGAGAAAAAAGTACTTACAGCCTCTGCTTTTCCCCTTCCACAATCTCTTCAATCTTAACTTCTCATTTCACTTCGTCCCTCATCTCTTAGCCCAACCCTTGCACATCCACCACTAACCTGCAATGGCAAAACCATCTAGTCACTAGTGCCACAAGCAATTGTTGTGCAACAGATCCAAGCAAAAGGAAAAAGCTGTTGAACAGCAACAAAGACCACAATCTTTGATTTTGCCCCTGTATTCTGACTTTTCAGCAACCCCAGACTGTGATCAAACTGGGTGACTCGGGATGTGCTTTGTACCAATTCGCCTATTTACTGAAACCTACTACAGATTAAGGCAGTTTTTTTTTTCCCATCACGATCCAGTCGACATATTGAGAACATGACGCTCAAGTAAAAAAAATCCCAAGACTCAATTGCACGCATTCCTCCTCCCCACAACCGATACTTACACCTCTTGTTCCTGAAACAAATTAGCATGCTACAAAAGAGAAAGACCCATCAGAGGGCAAAGTTTTTTGGATACATCAAAACAAGGAGGAAATCAAATGAGGGTGGAGTATGCGTATTGCTATTATCTTTTGAAGGTGCAAAGGATAAATGAACATAGTACTACTGACATGAAGAATCAGACTTGAAAACTCTAGATAATAATCATCATTACCTTGATAAACCCACCTTCTTATCAAGCTCGTCGTAGTACTCCATTTCACGCCCCTTTCCTTATGTCCACCACCTGCATGGAGTTTCACTATCAACTCAGAGCTTCCCTTGTAGGAGGTGAAGTCTTTGTCTCTGCACAAATCCTCATCATTCCTACAGATTGCACTCATTATGCCATAAAAACCCTAACTCTGGTAATTAAGCCATCAACAAACATCAGATAGGGCATATAGAAAGAGCACATGATAATAATTTGCAAGACCAATTGTCCCCTGGATGATGATGGTCTACCAACACAGGACTTGTACAGCTCTCAATAGAAGAAGAATAGGCAAGGCAGAGAGAGGAACAAACTCACACTGGCTTCATTTCCTCGCTCACCAAGCATTCAAGGAAAGTAGAGGAAAGAATGAATCAGGCAAATAGGGATCAAAGCGATGATGCTAGAATAGATGCTGAGGGAGACAAGGCATCTTGACAAGTGCACACGATTAATTTGCTCAGCAGCACCCTAATGGCACCCCCAAGATCCCTAACAAGATTTTATGCTACCTTCACTGCTTGATGCACTCATTAGTAGTGTTTCTCTTTCTTTAGCATTAAGACTTATGAGAAATTTTGTAGCCTATTTGGAGGATACCTTTTAGCATCTGTGGTGTTTTTGGAGGGCACCTTATATCCATGGATTTCCCTTCCTAGAAAATGGGAGGGATATTATGCCTACTCCTCAATAGTGGGAGGGTTCTTACACCTATAAGTAGGCATAATTTTTGTTCCATTGAGGAGTAGGCATAAGATCCCTTGAGTCCTATGCCTTGCCATCTACATAGGTTTGGTTCATGATAAATTTTGCCTCATGCTTTATTATATAGGTAAAGCCCACATGGTTGAGGGACATTCCCAAAATGTGAGGCTGGACTTGACTATCACCTCGTTATAGGTGGCCCCTCATTTTGAGAACGTCCCCATCCTAGGGCTTTACCCTACACTTTTGCATCCCCAAAAGTTGGGTGTTTCAAAGAATGAAATGGGTTCACATCTTTAGGCCCACTTTAGATGGGGGGGTCCAGGGTCCAAATTCTTAGGAGCCAATTTGGACCCATTTGAAGCAAATTGAATCCTTGAGTTGAACCTTGCCATGGACCCTAGCTTGCACCTTGGTTCTCCAAATCATGAGCTATCCTTTCAGCTTTTTTTTCTTTTTTTTTTTTTTCCTTTGTCTCATAACCAATTGATTTTCCCTCCAAAATGGTGTCATGTAGGTTTAGCCTTGGTTTTCCACTTTTTGGTCTCAGATCCTCATCTAAACTCCATGGGTCCAATTTATGGCTGTCAGCCAATAGGCTTGCTTTATTTCATTGGACCCTGGACCTTGGTCCCTCTTCTAAAGTGACCCTTAGTACCTAAAGGTTTTTCTTTTGAAGACTTTACAAGAAATTTTATAGTGTATTATGAGAATAAATTTTAACATGTATTTTTGCACAAATTTCATAGTGTATTTGGAGAATACATTCTAATGCATATCTTTCTTCGGGTGTGCAAAAGGCAGGTATTTCAAAAAACAAAACTCCCACACAAGAACAGTTGCTTTGTTTTTCAAACACATGGCATCTTTTCTCTTTTTTTTTGCCACGGAACAAAAACATTTCATAGGTCATTATGCTGGGTAATGCCACACTCCTTGGGTATCACCCTACAAAGGCTTCTTTTGCACCCCTCGAAAGTAATTTGAAAGGCGAAAAAAAGTCAAAGAACAATTTATTTATGCCCTTCAAAAGAAATGCATCTAGAAAAAAAAATGCCTATCAAATGGAAAAGCAACATTAGAAATAGCTCATAAAAAAATGTGATATAAAAATACACTTGTCACTTAGATGAGAGCTAAAATGAACCAACACATAAATTGGTAGGTTGGTACTTGACCCTTCTTCAGTGAGACCTCTTCAAAACTAAGGCATACATCAACTTTGCAAATGTTAGAAATGAACTTTGATTTAGTTTAATGGTCAAATATTTATTTTGTTTAAAAACAACTCAAGAAAAGTAAAGGTGTTTAGTTTTTATCATGGTATCGGTTGTAAGTGTTACCAACTGGTTTACCCAAGCCATAAATGAGGTCAAGAAAACATCGGTTTTATTAAGTTATTAGTAAATTGTGAATTACAAAAGTTTGTCTAATAATGGGATATTTATAATAGTTAGAAAAATGTTTTTGAGATTTTTATTCATGTTGTGTGATTATTTGATTTTTTAATAAGTCATAAATTTAATTTTTAAAACTTTTCTTTATTCAAAGAATCATTAGTTTTGGTTATTTTAGAATTTTAAAACCACCTATTCATCCAATTATTTCAAAATCAATGAACCATATGTTTTGGTTATTTTAGAAACATCAAAGAATGGACAATTTTCATGAAAGAACCAAAATTGGACTTTTATGACATTTGTGGGTGAGGGCAGTGATCACTATTCTATTTTTAAATGAAAGAGTAGTTTACAGTTTTTAGGTGGAGATGCTCTTAGACTCTAAAGGCTATTTTTTAATCCAAGAGGTATTAGAATTATCCATTGATCTTTTGTTGGATTTTTGTTGGATGTTGGGATTATCCATACAGTAATGAAAACACAGCACCAGAACCCTGATTTTTTGAGTATTTAGAACAGGTTATCTTCTATGTTTAGAAGCAACCCAAAAACACATGAGCTTTTTAGTTTTCACCATGTTACCTGTTTAGGTGCTGGTTCACCCAAGGAACCATTCAGCCAGAATTATATTGAAGTGTGTTAACAGTTTGTAACTTGTAACCAGTGTTGGGGAGTTGCAAGGTTATGGTGGATTAGAACCAGAGATTTCAGTTTTGGTTAGTAAAAACTAAAACCCGAGTCTGATTTTTGGATCCAGATATAGAACCAGCATCAAAATGTATTTCTTTGAAGTACTTGATCCATAACCAGATTTTAGTTTTCATTTATGTGTGAACCCAAATTACAAGAATCAATATGTTTGTAAAAACAATTAAAAAAAGAAAATAAAATCGGAGTGCTAACTGGAGGTTAACTGGTAGTTAATTGTCGTTTCCAGTTTGAGTTAGTTGGGACCGGATCAATATTGGAACCCGAATTTATGCTTTTGAAGAGCTGGACTCACTATTTAATTTTTTAAACCGAAACTAAAGGTTCTTCACAAAAATCAAGAACCATCTAATTGAACCAAAGGTTCTTCATAAAAGTCAGGAATCACCCAACATTGGTTGTAACTTTCACTAGTGATTTATTTGTGGTTTGTTGATTTTGTAGAAACAAATCTGCAATAGTTGAGACTAAAAATAGATTGTTACCCTCCTAATTAGTAAGAACCCTAGCGATAAAGGTAAAAACAAGTATTGGGCAATTCTCAAATCTTGACCGGGTTCTCACAATAAGAACTGCTTGACATGGTTGATTGTGAGAACTGGATGGAGGACCGACCTTTGGTTCTCTCACATGAATGAGAATTGATTGTGAGAATTGGTTCTTTTTTTTTTTTATTTTGAAAAACTGAACAAGTTCTCTCAGAAAACTTGCATCTGATTCTTGATAGTTTAAGGTGTGAAGTTCTTAAACAGTCGTCACCACTTAAGGAGGCGAATGCATTATTTAGGGTTAAGGATAAAAAAAGTGTATAAAAATAAAACCCACATTTCATTTTTGTTCACAAAATTTTGTTTTGTTTTCCATTGTTGTTGGTATGCTCGCATTGCTCTTCTAATGTTGTTTTTCTTGCGTTGTTTTTTATGTGTTATCATTCCTTTTGCGCTACTACTCTTCACATGTTGCTACTCTTCTTACATTGTTGTTCCACAAAAAAAAAAAAAAATTGCACATCACATTATAATGTTGCAAGAGAATTATGTTTCAAAAAAATGTAACAAAAACAAAAAAAAATGAAATTGCATCCTCACAACACCACAACAAACATGTGTTTCAATAAAAAAATGTAGTAAAAAAAACAAATTTGACATTAACACATGTTGAAGAAAAAAAAATTGACTTAAAAAAACAATGAAAAAGCCAAACAAAAGACAAAAAAGAAAAGGAGATATTGTTTGGGCTATATTTGGATGCCCTAGAAGGGCGCTTAGATGGTAGAGAATGCGATGCACCGACCTTAGCAGATGTGCACGTATGGTTGTTGTTTTTGCAAATGACCTTGCCCTAATATCGGAATTAGACGTGGGACTGCAACAATAGTTAAACGCACTCTAATAGTTCTATGTTGAACATGGATTTACAGTGAACGTGAAAAAAACAAAAATCATGGTGTTCAATTCTATTGACCCATGCCAAGAGTTTGTGTTTGAAGGTGACATTATTGAACGTGTGCAGACCTTCAAATACTTGGGGATCTTGCTCAAGACCACCCCAAACTTGGATAGTGTAGTGGAACATCTAACAACTGCCAGTAGGTGCTCGCTATTCGCACTGAACCGTCGCTATGTGGAACTACGTATTATGGACATTAAGTTACATTATGACCTCTTCAACACATTGATGCGTTCCACAGCAAGTTACGCCTGTGAAGTTTGGGTGGACTCCAAGAAAATAAAGGCTATTGAAGTAGTGTATCGAGAATTCCTTAAGTCCCTACTCAGGGTGTGAAAAACAACCAGCACGTCCATCATGCTGGCAAAATTTGGCAAATTCCCCTTTGAACACTTTGCATGGGGACAAGCGGTGCTATACTATAACTGTGTGAGCACGGTCACTAAAGACCACATCTTAGGAAAGGCATGGGAAGCCCAGCTTGTTATGCTTGTTGTGGGAAAAAAATGTTGGGCTGGATCCGTGAAAAAATGGCTACTCCAAAATCAGCCCCAAGAGGTGGTAGGTTTTCTGCCTCTGGCTTAATCACCGCTGAAAGCAACATTTCAGCTTGCAACAACCCATGCGCTCTAGGCAAGGATTACTCAACTACCACTAGGAACAGTTCCTGGGTCAACGCACATACATCCGACCCATCTAGCAAAACTAGTGCAGCTGGTTGGTGGTAGATCTACGACAAGAAGCCTGATCAACGAAAAGGTTAGGGCCCCACCCCCTCCAGGTTTTCCCCACACAATGTTGAATGTAAAAAGGGTGACGGATAATACGCAACTAGCTTTCATTGAAAAGTTCTTTACCAACCACGAGATTGGGACCAACGTGCAAACAAGATACTTACGCTTCAAAGGTATGTCATACAAAAGCAAAAGCTACTTGTGTGACATCAACTGTGTTCAGCTACGGAAAGTTTTGGCCCGGTTTCGGTGTGGCAACACGTAACTTGAGGTTGTGCTAGGTGTGTGGAAGGGCGTGCCATACGTAGAAAGGTTTTGTCGAAGCTGCAACTTGGGGAAGGTTGAGGATGAAGAGCACTTGCTCCTTATCTATCCAAATACACGGAAAATTAGGGAATTTTTTTATTCAACCTTACCCCTCACCCACAGGAGCACTCTTGCTGAACTCATGTAGACTACGAACACGGTCACCTTGGCCAAATTTGTGGCATGCTGCTAGTACTGTTGCAACCTTAGCCTTGGGCTCGCGACCAAGGCAAAGGGCTTGCGAGGGTGTGAACTAAGAGGAAGCTCGGGAGTCAAGGCAAAGGCATTGCAAGGGTGCGGGCCAAAAGGATCCCGAGGAGTCACATCACATACTCCTGGGAGTGTTAAAAAGTGTGAGGGAGTATGAGGGAATGAACCCTCACACTCCCAAGGCAACTCCCACTTTGGGAGATGGAGTCTCGGTGGACTTCCAAAACTTCAAAGAGCGATTGTAGGGGTCAAACCTCAATGTCTTGTGGCATTCTTTATATCATTGGAGAGCTCTTGGAACGTAGATGTCTAAAATGGGCTCGCATTGCTCATTCAGACATCTGAAACACAAGTTATGGCCAAAAAAAGGGCTGGGAGTCGAACTGTCAGTTTAACTCCCAACCACAAAAAGTCGGGAATCGACCCGATTTACTTAGTTGCAGGGGGCGTGCCACATATCGTTGGAAAGCTCTCGACGAGAATTACAACTTTGTTTTAGACTGCATTGTGATCCGAGGTCTACTCACAACGTTATGGGGCTCCAAAGTCGCGGGAGTCTCATTTGGCACGATTTCAGGACTCTCATTCGGGAGTCCTGGGAAAAATAGCCATTTGGATGTAGCCTCCGTGGAGAGCTGCAAAGTATACTATAAGGGGGGAAGGTGGTGGCTTCCCCCAAGTCCAGGCCGTGGTGAGTCTTGTGTGTCCGTGTTACCTGTGGTTGGTCTTAGCACTAAGGGTGTTCTAATTATACACTAATCACTTTGTGTGGGTTGTGTGCAGGCCCATGTGAGTGAGTGAAGCTTGTCAACTCTTCCTAATCCCATCTCGGAGCTCTAACACGCCCCTCTACCCCTCAAAATGTTGTGAGCTAAGGAACGTGCTCCGACTCCTCCTTCCGTTGTTTTCTTACTTGGGCTCACATTTGAGCCTTTTGAGGAGTTGGGAGTGCGTCAAGTACTAGAGGACAATTTGTCCTCCATGATCTACCTTTTGTCTAATGGACTTTTTGATCCCAAACGATCGTAAAATTGTAAACAGTAAACATCTAATAATTCTTGTAAGACCCAAAAAAAAAACAAAACAACACATGCAAATAATAACACCAAAAGAAGGAAAAATAAAAAAATAAAAAAATGATGTCAAATAAAAAGAACATTTTGGTAGCATGTTGAAAAAAACATGTTGATGAAATGTATTATGAAAGGTGAAAACAAATCATCACAACACAAGAAAAGCAAGAATTAGCTTGACCCTAAAATAAGTGTAGATGATAATACAATTCTGATCTTGTGATGGCAAAAAAAATATGAAAGGAAGATCATAAAAGACTATGATAAGCAACTTAAACCATTAAAATGACTTGCACAAGAAACACGCAACCAAAAAATATTAATTAATTAATTAATAATTAAATAAAATTAGAAGTGGAGAAAAAGAGAACTGAAATAAGGACAAATGGAAGAGAGGAAGAAAACAAAAGGAAGAAAAGGGAGAAAAAGAAAGAGAACAGAGAGAAGGATCACAAGATAATAAAAAAAGAAAAGAAAAAATTGGAGAAGAAGGTATGAGAAGTTGTGCAAATTAGAGTAAAAGGCTAAATTGTCTCATAAATCTGCTTTAAGGCAAATGCTATGGCAAAAGATGCTAGAATGAAAGAAAAAAAAAAGAAGTCTAAGTATAGAAACTTCCAAACATTCGGCGAGAACACCATGAAGGATGAATGGTAAGTGATCAGGAAACAGTTTTCTGTTGGGTTCCAGTTCCCTAGCTGACCAAGATGGTTAGCTCAGTTGCTTTCTTTTTCTACCTACCTACTAGACCACTCACAAGCAGGTTGTTAGTAGGTAGGAAGTAAAATTGCCTTTACCTATGTATAAACCATCTACTTACCAAGTAATTACCTATTTTTCTACATATCTACCTATACATGAGACCTATTTCCTACAGAAATTAGTTACCAAGGTGAAACCAAATATTAACTCTGTTGAGGTTCATCCACAACTGAGTAAAAACCAGGCATCCAGTGGATGGTGCACTGGTGGGTGCTGGTTCACTGTGGCCCTTTATTCATACCCTTCTCCTATACTAAGGCCCACTTTACACTAGGAGTTAGGGCCGTTGTTCAACCCAAATCAAGCATTCCTATTGGTGGAAAAGTGGAAATCAGCCCCAAGGGCTTAACACTAGGAGTCAAGGCTGAACTAGAAAAACTCTTTTCAATCTGCCCCAAGTTAATAATAAATGCTGAACTTTATGGGCTTGTATTGGCCCCAAGGCTAGGAAAATGATACCATCAAATTTGTGAGGCCAATTTGCAACCCTTGGGGCCAAACAACAAGCCAAAAAATGCTCAAAGTTGGCCCCAAGTTTTTTCGGCCTTCACTCCAAGTGTTAAGCCGGGGCCTAAGTACCTCACAAAATCACGGTAAATGTCCTTTGGGTTGGTTATGGGCTGAAAGTTGTTGACGGCTATGACATAAGTGTAAATGATTCACTACATGTTACATGAAAAAATAATAACGTGTTGAATTTTCATTGTATTAAATCTTGGTTGGTGATGACATCAAGCAATTAAAACCAAATCTATCCATGATCCCCATTAATCAAATAAGGACATTTGTGTATGTTTCAGGCCTTAGGGTTTAGGGTTTTTTGGGGTTTCATAATTTAGGGTTTAAGGTTATATATTTCATATGAATGTTTCATAATGTTTCAAATGAAGGGCTTGGCAGGACAAAGTAGCCGAGTATCAATGGCTCTCTCACACCAAAACCCATCCATCTGAGGGCCTTACCTACATGCATCTACCTACCTAGTATCCATCATGTGCCTACTTACCTACCTAGATAGGTAGTAAGCACTTACCCTAAAAGTAACCACTACCTACCTACCTATAATACTCCCTGACATAGGGTCACCTAGGCAGTTTGAGGAGGAGGTAGGAGGATTTACAAGATATGAAAGGCCAAGGTTTCATCCACAACTACATCCCTAACAAGGTAAAAGTATTGTAGGCTGGGTACCCTAATGTTGGTGCTCTTCATCCATGTCACTTGGATGATAGTTGACGACAGTTGATAATCTTCAACACAAGAAGATTATTCAGGATAGGAGATTATATTATATAATCTTCCAAGATTGAAGATTACATATTATAGAAAACGTTCTCATGTTCCAACTTATGACATTCCCTTGAATGTATGTCCCCATTATGTTCCCATAATGTTCTCAGTCACAATGTTCACATGTTGTTCCCTTGTCATTCCCATTTTCCCCATATGATTCCTATAGCCATTTCATGGAGTGTCATAATCATTCACCAAAAGATGTAGAAAAAGTGATGAGCATCATTTGGAAGATTTAGCCAAATCTGGCTATAAACCAGATATGAAGTACAAATCTTTAACCATTCTATATTTTTGGCTACTCACTGAAAACCAAATACAAAAATCTGGTGATTTTTAATTTTTAATTTTTTTTTCAGTCACTCTTCTGACAATTGAAAACCTCCAAAATCAATTCATTTTCAAATTTTCAAATTTTAATTTCATTCTTGGAGGAACAACCATAGAGGAAACCCCAGGAAAATAAATAAACAAATAAACAAATAAATAAATAAATGTGGGCGCCTAGAGTAAATGATACGTACCTACCAACCTCCAAGCTGGCAGAAGTGAATAAATAAAAATGTCGGCTAACCTGTCGACACCTGAGATGGCATCTGGATTGAGACCTGGATTGGGACCTGAGAGTTTTCCTCTCTCTCTTTTAGGGTTGTGTTGGAGAGGGAGAGAGAATGAAAACGACGAAGAAAGCCTCACAAAAAAGAAGAAGACGAAGAAGAGCTTGCTTGGAGCTTGCTTGGGTGCTCGTTGCTGCTGGGAAGTCGACGAGCTATCTATCGTGTGCACATACGCATGCGCCTTGTCATTCGTTTCTTACGCTTATTTCTCGTATTCAGAGGCCGTTCTACAGCCGGAGTTTGGTTTACAAAGGATTTTGTCGGTTTCGTCTTGCGAATCAATTCTGTATGAGGCGTGTGTAGTAGAGACATGGCCCATCTAGTTGCAAGACATGGCCCGCTACAAATAGAACACCTTGCTTATTATCATTTCCTTGAATTTCTCCCCGGCGGTTACAGCCTTCGACATCATTTTCTTTCTTGCCTCCGTTGTTCGCAAACCCTAGAGACGGAGATTCTATTGATGATGCTGTGAACGTAGTGGCGGCCTTTTTTCCCTCCCAAACCTTCTCTTCCAACTCCCTCTCTCTTGTTCACATCGTATGAGACGAAGATGTGGATCACTTTGAAGGAAAGGAACTAAGGAATTGTTTGTCGCAGCCCCCAAAACTCTTACCTTTTGTTGTGTTGTCTCTCCTTGAACCATGGATGGAAATCGAGTTTGACTGAAATTTTATCCGGGAATTTCTGGAGACATTTTTGCTTCATCTTCCTTGGTTGAGCAACTGCTGGCTGAATCAATGTGCCCTGTTGAAATGATCGGTCTTTAAGCGACTTGACCGTTTTCTGTTAAGGTTTCTCTCTTCTTCGAGGAACCCCTCTCTGCTGCCTGAGAATCCTAAAGGAAGAAGGAGAGCTTGGTTGACCGGCTCCATGGCGGACAATGAGGATTCAACGCTTGTTCCAAACGAAGATCAGGAGGAAGGAGAAATATCCGAGGAAGAAGACCACATAGAGGAGGAGGAGGACCCAGGCGAAACTAAAGAGGTCACAGATCTGCCTGTGAGGAACGACTTCATTCTTAGGGGACGCAGAACTGAAGCTAACTACCCTAGCAGCCATTTTAGAAACGGGTTGGGAATAGAAGATGACGAGCTTGAAGGTGGAACTACAAATATATGGGGTGGTGGCGATGGGAATCCTTGGGGGAGGGATCCGATTGCTGCTTTTCGGCCTCCCGGGAACATTTATGCTCCCAACATGTACAACTTTGCTTGGGCGCAAGCGGTACAAGGTGGTCGCTCCGTTGAGGACGACGACGACGACGACGTGGGTGATGCTGCCGCAGCTGCTGGCTCACAAGCCCTGCTGCACGAACGGCACTCTGATGATCCTGATAGTGGTGATGAAGGGGGTCGATCTCTTACTGAAGCTGTAGGTGACATGACATTAGGGTTTGCAGAAAGTCAGAGGTTGTATTATAAACCAGCATTTGCAAGAATTGCTTCCTGGAATGCTTCTCCTCTTGATGTGGAGAGCAAGAGCGCTCAAATTGAGAGGGAATGGAGGGCCGTCAAGGAAGGTCTGGAAGAAAGGTATCCATCATTTAACTCGCGGCGAGGAAGCTCCGATAGAGACTCCGAGCGAGATATAATGAAGACACCCCGTGGCTTAAGAGGGAGATTGGGCCCAAGGAGAAAAGAGAGAAAATATTCAGCGAGAAGGGAAGTTATTTCAGAGGAGGCAGGCGACTGGAAGAAGAGAACAACATTGCACAGCGAAGTTTCAATTGATGATTCTCTAGCAAGAGGAGGAGCTCCTCCTCCTTCAGCAGATTCCAAATCTGCTAAGCAATCATCAACTGACGAAATTCCAGCTGCTGATGATCGAGAAGAGGGAGAACTGGAGGAAGGAGAAATTGAGCTTCCTTCTCAAGTTCTTCCAAAGTCCAGTACATCATCCAAAGAACAGTCTGAGGACCACCGTGGAGATGAAACTGAAGAGGACAAGTCATCAGAAGGATTTGCTCAAGGTGGTCAACTAAATGACTTAGGAGGAAGAGCTCCTTCAAGATCCAAAAGACAGGCTAAGAGTGGTCATTCAAGGAATGCTGCACGAGAGACAAGCACGAGGCACAATCCAGAGCATAACAACAACATGCCCAGTAGGGATAGGGATACTGAACGAGAAAGGCAAGAGCAGTTGTCCCAAGTTGGCATGTTGGTGAAGAATGTGACTGTAAAGGATGCTCAAAAGTAAGGGCTTCAGTGATTTCATTCTCATTTCAGTTCATGAAAATATCCTGCCTTCAAAGTTTTGCAGGCAATCCTATGACTTTCTGGTTTGTTTTGGTTACAAGAAAGCTGTTTGGAATTCAGAAATCATTTGCTTACAAGTCCATAAGCATAGAATCAGTGCTGCCCACCTATCTGCGTCTGAGAGTAACATGGCAATTAATAATCCTAAACTGTCTGTTTTCACAGGTCTTTCATCAGCATTTGTCACCGACTTAACAAAGCTGTCATGTCGATGAACAATCTTGTGGAGGAGAGAAAGCCTGCAGTGAAAGGAAGAACCCAGGGAGAGCTGCCTCGCGATGTGTCCAACCTTGTGAACAAAACATTTCAAGGAATCCGTGCAGTCTATGCTGTAGGTCATCAGTGTGTTGTGCTTCATGTCATAGGTTTGAATTATGTCTTTGAACTTTGGGAATGGATGTTGCTCAGGTGGTGTTTTGGTAGCTGTTCCCTGTCTATCTCTTGCACTCTCAACATTGTTTTTCTCCTGGGCTGCAGGTCTGGAGTACAGCCAGTGGAAAAGAGCAGGATCAAGATAAAGACACTTTTCCAAGGTCTGACTCTTTCAATTTTGTTTCCATGCTCTTTTTAGGACTTTTGAATTGGTATTTTGTGTTGACATTCTATTTGTGTTGTGAAATTGGTCTGATTCCACCCTCCTTCTCTGCACTGCAGATTGCTGGAGCTTGTTAATAGTTCTGGTTCAAAACTTTTCACACCAAAACAAGTACGTGAGGTGAGAATTGTGATGGAAATGAAAACATCTCCCCTCCTCACTGGTGGATGAAAACAATTTTTTTGATGTGCAGCACTTGATACCCAATGAGTGTTAGCTGGTTGGAAATATCTCTATTGCTGATTTGTGGCAATTGGTGTCATTGTAGCTGCGAGAGTTCATGGACCAGGTCTCAAAGGTTGCTCGGAAGGCAAGGTTTGAAGGAGTTGACCAGCACTTCCAGCAAGTGCCAAAATCCTTATCTGAGAGTTTGCAGGAGAGGGAGTTGAGGCACAGAGAAGCATCACCCACTCCCAAGTCAGCAGAATCTCATACTTGTCCTCCAATTGAGACACCCAGCACTGAGATGTTGGGCCCAAGTTTTGCAGATACAAAGCAGGCAGCTGATGCTGCAGCTATTGCTGCAGCAGCAATAGCCTATGCACAGAGCTCTGCAGCTGCCTTTGCAAATTTATCACATGGGAGCATGAGCAGCAAGCCTTCCAATGGTTATGCTGATATTGAGCAGGGATCTTGGGGCTGGAATGGAAGAACTTCTCCTTATGAGGAATCTGCAATGCCTGGGATGGCTTCTAGTTATCCAGGTGTAAGGCATGGAGATACATCTATGTTTGGGGCAGGTGTTTATCCTCAAGCTTCTGACATCCCTCCTCAGAAGGCAACTTTGCATCCATTTGAGGACTCCAAGGGTTCATATGCTCAAAGTTCTGCGGAAGAAGAATGGGAGGAGATGAGTGCTCCAAATGCTGGGGCCACTGGCTTTGGTTTAACATCTGCACAACATCTATTGAATGCCAGAGCAAGAGGAGAGTCAACTGAAAGCATGGCCCTTCTCTCAAGATCTAATAGCTCAACACTTCCACCTTATCCAAAAGTGACAAGTAGACCTATGCCAGACAAGTTTCGTTTGCCAAGTCCAACTCCTTCTGAAGATGATGAAGAGAACAATGGAACAGAGCCTTCACCAATCATTCCTACCGAGGAGCAGCAGAAGGCCCTCCGCAAACTTCCAAGCACCTTAGAGAATGTTCCATCGCAATATTCAAATTCTGTTCATACAACTCTTAAGATGCAACCAGATCAAATGAAGACTATTTCAATGGCAAGCTTGAAGAGCAGAGACCCAAGAAGGCAATTCTGCAAGCCTCACATTGATCTAGAATCTTACAATGTGCAATTTCCCAACCAATCTGCACATCTGTTGCCAGAGATTGCACACCAATTACAGCCTGGGCAATTTCCAACAAGCAGAAGCAGAGAAGTTTTTGAGGAGGACAGCAGTCACCTTGAACCTGCAACAAAGCGGTTGAAAACTACTGTGGCGGAAACAAGGCAACCTGCTCCTGACCACTTTCTTGGAGCACCAGCAAGTGGGGGTTGGATTGAGGACACTGTGGCAGCCTATTGTCCCAATGTAGATGATGATGGAGTAACAGCAATGGAGATTGCAGTTCAATCTCCATCCACTGTAATTGAAGGGCTACCTTATGCAGGTCTGTCTGGAGCTGGTCTTGGAATTCCTGAGAAAGCAAGGGTTGATTTCACCAACCTGACCACAATATCTCAGCTGGGAGCAAGTAAGAAACAGAAGAATGAAGGAGTAGATGGAGATTTGGGAGAAGCTCTTTCTAACAGCAATTTGACTTCTGATAACTTGGTTGCAGAAGGAAAAGAAGCAACATCAAGCTTTCTGTCTAATGCTCCTGATTGGGTAGAAAAATTTCCGTCCCATGATATGGGAAGCAGTGCAAGAATGCAGAGTGAGGTGGGCTTATTTTCATTCAGTAATAGCTAGATCAAGCTCATAAAACTCTCAAAATGTGTGAAAGGAAGCAACCCATCTCATACACCCTAGTTCAATGCATCAACAGGGAATAAGGGAACTCTGTCCTCCAGCATTTGGGATTTGTCTTTGCATGTCTTTCCAAGCCATTGTGACTGACAGAAAGGAGTGTTTTGTGTCAGGTTGGAGATGGTTCAAAACATCGCATGAGGCCTCGTGATCCTCGTCGATTTCTTATGGGTGCTCTTGTTGAAAAGACAGAGGGCTCCTCTGGCATTTCTCTGACTCAAGAGTCTGCTGGTCTGGGAGCTTCTTCTCACCAGACAAAAGATAGCCCACCACTTGCAGTTAAAATTGCTTCTCCATCTGTGGCACTAAGTGCTGGATATGCACAGCCCCCTAGCATTCTATCTAAGGATGAGGGAGTCCATGCAGGTCTTGCTGATGGTCAGTCTCAGCTGGATGACAGGCTTACAGGCTCAGCAGTAGTGGAGATGAGCTCTGAAGCTCAGTCTCTTTCTCAGAATAGAAGTATGTTTCCCCCTAATGGGACAAAGTCCCCCGTGGATGATTCAGACTCTAGTGAGATTAGAAAAGGACCAGTGGACCCAGATTTTTCCTCTGTGAATCCTGTTGTTGAAAATGCATTCTCTGAGGAGCCAGCCAGGACAGGAGATGAGAAAGCACGAGGTGGAATGCCAAGGCCAGGAACTGTGGATTCCATGCTACCTCGGAAGCCCCGTGTGGGACCAAGTCAATGGGGAGGTGGTCAAGTGCACCCAGATATGGAGCAGCTCTTAGGCACACTAGATGAAGCAGAACGTTTTGCAGTCAAGCAGGAACGAGAGCGGCGAATGGAAGAACAAGATCGTATGTTTAGTGCTGGAAAGCTATGTCTGGTTCTGGATCTTGATCACACTTTACTCAACTCAGCGAAGGTAATAGACTTGAGAATGGGCTCATTGTTTTCTATTGAGCAATAGCAGCCCAAAGAAGGTTGAAGCTCCATGCAATTTTGTGGCAATCCCTAAAGTGACAAGCTGCTGATTGTTTTGATGTCTTTGTCCTGGAACTATAAGTGTATATTGGTTGTGTGAAGTCATGGATTTCCTTCTCTTTAGTCTAAACCATACAAGTGCCTTTGTTGTCAGTTTGCGGAAATTGAGCCAGAGTGGGAGCCTCGCCTGCGAGCAGCAGAATTTGCTGAGAGAACCAGGGCTAGCAGAGAAGGACATGCTCAACGGGAGCTGTACCGCTTTCCTCACATGGGCATGTGGACCAAATTGCGGCCTGGCATTTGGAGGTTTCTTGCAAGGGTCTGTACCAACAAGTCCAGTACACCTGCTATTTCTGAAGAATCATATCCCTCTTCACAACCCAAATTGTGGACCCCAAACATCCCCACTTACACCACTTTTTTGTCAGTAGATAGTACAGCAAGTATCTCAGCACTATTGGAACTCATGCTTCTCTGGCAAGTGTCTAAGATGCTTCCAGGTTTAGTGATGGGAAGCTAGTGAGTTACAAAGTTGAGGTAAAGGCCTTTCATTGAGATATGGGAAGGTATTACTCTTAACATGATTTCTTGACCCTCCTTGCAGGCAAGCCAGCTATATGAGCTGCATGTTTACACAATGGGCAACAAAGCCTATGCCACAGAAATGGCTAAGGTGCTGGATCCCACAGGAACCTTGTTTGCAGGACGTGTGATTTCAAAGGGAGATGAGAATGATGCACTTGACAGTGATGATAGGCCTCCAAAAAGCAAGGATCTTGATGGAGTTCTTGGGATGGAATCTGCGGTGGTTATCATTGATGATTCTTTGCGAGTCTGGCCACATCATAGAGAGAACCTTATTGTTGTGGAGCGGTAAGAGCTATTGGGAGGTTTTTCTTGTGTTTGATTATGAGCTATTAGGGGATTGCATTCAATTTATGTGTTATAGAAGCTCCTGCCTAGAATTGCTTTTGCATCATGGTCACCTCTTTTATTTGTCTCTTCCAGGTATATGTATTTTCCATGCAGCAGGCGGCAATTTGGGCTGCTAGGCCCATCACTTCTAGAAGTGGGCCATGATGAGAGGGCTGCAGATGGCATGCTTTCTTCAGCTTTAGTGGTTTATTTCTGAAACCTTAACTACTGTCTTTCAGTATCTCTCTCTGTGAGACTTGTAAGCTCTACAAGCTGTCAAAAAAGATGCTATCTGTATTCTCTTCTGTTCCTGTCACTGTATCAGGTTTCATATCTATTTCTTCCAGCTGTTACAGATCTAGTATTGTGGTCAATGTTACAGGTGATAGATAGGATTCATGAGCAGTTTTTTGCGAATCAGAGATTGCGAGAAGTGGATGTCCGGGAAATCCTTGCAGCAGAGCAACGCCGTGTGTTAGCTGGCTGCTGCATTTTGTTCAGCCGTATTTTCCCTGTGGGAGAAATGCAGCCACATATGCACCCATTGTGGCGCATGGCTGAACAGTTTGGAGCAAATTGCTGCCTTACCATTAATGACAAGGTCACTCATGTTGTTGCAATTTCCCTTGGCACAGATAAGGTATGCCTCAAAAGTGCTTCTGTGATGATGTTTCTCACATGCAGCTTTCAGCCTCTTCAAAAGGTTGGGAATGGTAGAGGACCTGCAAACTTCAGGCTTGACCTTCTACTTAGACAACACCAGGGTTGAAGTCTTATCTTGTTATGATCTTTGTCCATGCCCCTAATTCAATTGGTGTTGACTCGGCAGGTGAACTGGGCAACAGCAACTGGGAGACCTGTTGTTCGACCTGGCTGGTAAGATAATCTTCAGCCATGGCTTCTCAGCACAGTGCACACAATTTCCTGCTTTGGAGATATACACCTGGCAGCAGTTCCCTTATCCTCATACTGAAAGAGCCCTACAAGGAGTTTGCAATGTTTTGGGATCCCTGATTTGTGTTAATGAGGATTATCTTCACTGGCAGCAGAGGTATGTACAGGCACATATATAGTCAGCTGACTGGTGGTGGTCATATAATGTGTGCAGGGTGGAAGCATCTGCAATACTGTATCGTCGTGCAAATGAACAAGATTTTCCTGTACCTCCTTAGGGGAATGGGTCTTCCCCCTTATTTTTTGTGACTCACCCCCCATGCATTTGCAAACCAAGCTCTCATGCCTTTCCCCTAATCAAATCATCTTCCCAAGACATTCTGGAAGACTAACTTTTTTGGGGCTACCTGTATCCACATCATCCCTGAGCAAAACCATTACAGATCCTGCAAAGGTAAAAAAGAATTTTGGATCTTTCCCCGGTAGCACTTGGCACAGTCTTGTGGCCAGCTGCCAAGTAGAAAGGATTTTCATAATACAGTACTGTGATCTAAAAGTTACATCACACTGAACAGGTAGAATTCTCCCTGAAGCAGAGTTTGGCAGATAAACTTTGACATGCAAGCACAAGCAAAATTGGGATGCATGCCAAGGTTTACAGTCAGTTTTCATTCACTACCCCTTGTTGGTATCTTTTCTTTTGTAAAGCAGCAGTCTGTGTAGATGCATGTGAAGAACCCAATATCTTCACCCAATGCCCATTTGAGGAAAATCCTCTAAAAGATGAGATCATTCACTGCCTCTAGTTCTGGCTTTTTTTTTACCTCTTCAAGGGCTCACTGTAGTTCATCCAATCCTGCCAGTGTCCTCCCAACAGCCCAATGCACAAAATAATGGTCTTTTTGTGTGCCAGAATCGATCAGATTCAAAAGAAAAATCTGTATGGGCATGCAACTGGCATGAAGGTAATTACAAAAGAATGGCAATAGTCTTGACTGGGACTGTGGACTGTGTCTGTCAAACTGCAACGTTATTCTTAACATCCACAGGCACACTACACAAAGGTCTGGCCTGCTGGTCATATTGACTGCCAAAAGCCCACTTTTGTGGTCAGATATCCTGAATTGGTACTATCTCCAGGAGGAAATGTACTACTTGATGTCCTGAATGACTGAAACCACGAGGCTTATTACCAAAGTGACTGGTGAGACTGAAGTCTCATGAAGTTGAGAATGTGCAGATGAGAAGGGTTTAATTCAAAAGCCATTGAAGTTAAGACTATGGTGGGAAGGGATGATCAGATGAACCGGAATTCACCAGTATGGGATAAGGTGATGTCCTGATAAAACATGGTAAATTGGTCAGCCAACCACAGTTCTAAATCAAATGAACCATCATGAATCTAGGCTATAATGCCTGTAAGCCTGTGAAGCTTCTTCCTCCTCAGAGATGGTTGATTCCCAACTGTTTTAAATTTTGAGAAATGGTAGAATCAGGGTTTGTTTTTGTTTTTTTTTCAATTTTGTGATGTAGCTCTAGTGGCGATCATCAATAATATTACTTAGCCAGATTTGGCTACAACTAGATATGAAATTAGAAAAAAAGTCAGGATCCTTCTATATTCTTGGCTACGTACTGGAACTCATCATAAAAATCTGGTGATCTGGAAACCGTTTTTAAAAAAAATCTGGCAAGTTGCTGAGCACGGGCCTGAGCATGGGCCCCATTCCCATAATGCATGCCCCCAAGGGCTTTACACTGGAAAAACTGCAGAAGCTGTCACACACACACACACACACACACATATAATAATAAATCCTCATGATACCCTGTGGGTACCTACTGGGTATCATAGGGGAAAAAAGTAGAAAATTGTTGGAGTTACACTCCAGCACCTTTCTTGTCTTGACCCTTTGATTTGATCACTAGTTGATATTAGCAAATAGATGATGACATTAGCAAATGACATTGATATAATTGACATTTTTTGATCAAGTGAAATAATGGTGGAACAAGTTGTGCCATTGATCGTCATTTAGTTTCAAAGCTATTCTTATAAACTTAGATTATGATATTACCTCCTTGTATGAGAGTTACATTATCTCTCTTTGTGTACAATCACTAATCAATTAGTTGGAGGTCCATTAAGCATGAACATGGTATCAAAGTGCAAATAGTGAACATTGTAGAGAAAGGATTGGTGAAATTTGCTCCCATGGTGGTGTAAAGGACAGAAAGAAAAGAGTTGGTGAAAGTCAAATGGTTCTATAGACAAGATAGTCGTATGGCAATATGGCCGAAAGTCAAAACAACTTTATGTCCATTCGTGAGACCAACAAACTTGAAGGTGATGGAAACTACATTTGAAGCTAAAAGTCAAAGCCTTGTTGAAAAGAGAGAACATGTGGGACATTGTGGAAACAAAAAACCATACTTCATTCATTTCTGACCACTATAGGAGGATTAAACTTTATAGAACAACAATCCAAGCAATTGAAAAACAAGGCATTGTCAATGAAGGATGATTTAGTCAACATCTTGGCTAAGCACAACAATCATGCTAGTGCATGGAAGGTGTTGAAAGATATATTTCAAATAGGATATCTTGTTCTTTTGATATTGACAAAGTTGTACAATAGGAATATATCAAGCAAACACACAAATTGAAGAACAAGTTGCTGGCTCTAGGCAAGCATGTGGATCATGCAACACTTATTTAACTTGTTTTGAACAATCTCCCATGAAGCTTTGAAAGTCTCATTTAGAGTTTAACAAGCCTTGACAATCTATCAACATTTGTCATATTATTTCCAAAGTTGCTAATTGAAGCACACCATATCCAACTACACAAATTTATGATGGGAAATGAAGAAACACTAGCAATGCAATTCAAACACTTCTTTGGAGGATGAGGACAAGGAGGTAGATACTTTGAGATTGGACACTTGGGACATTTGTGGGACAAGATTGAATGTTATTGATTCCACTACAATATCAAACATGACCCCCAATTTCTTGCTACATCTATGGCACATACAATCACATTTCAAAGTACTAAAAGCACGTGTTCCCTACAAGAGATCCACAAAACCACAGTGACCACAATGTAAACAAGTTATGTATGTAGAGTAGGGAAAGAATGGAAAGGAAGTAGAAGTAACATTCATTAAATTGGGGACAAATGTTGAGAAAAACCAAGATTGATACCTAGACTCTAATGTTATCCATCACATGTTTGGCGAGAAGGCATTAAACTTGTTGAAGATACATGAAGGAGAAAATGTGCAGATCACATTGGTGAAAAACACAAAACATTGGGATCTAGCATTGCCAACTTGTTTGCTAATTCTAGAGGAATAAAGTTGAACACATTTTTTATGTGTCAAGTCTGAAAAATAATTTGATTTATGTAGGTTGTCTAGTAGACATTGGTCATGTCATAGCCTTTCAAATTACAAATGTTGAATGTTCAATAATCTACAAAAGAAAAAGGTAATGGCAATCGGTCAAAAAGATGAGAATAATGGGTTGTACCACATTCATACCAAAAGTCCTCTTATGATTAGTGTAGAAGTAGAAAATGCAATAAAATTGTGGCACAAAAAAATTGGCCATTTGAACTTCAAGAACTTGAATCATGTGTTGAAAGAAAATAAAATTAAATGCATACCTAAACTTGAGCCATTTAAATCTATGTGCAAAAGTTGTCTTGTTGGTCACTAGCATCAAGAAAGGTTCTCAAGTCATTTTCATATAAAACATTGAAAGTATTAGAGTTAATTGACACTAATATAGTTGGGCCACTACCAACACCATCATTATAGGGCTCAAAATACTTTGCAACTTTCACAAATGACCATTCCAAAAAGAGTGGGGTGTTTTTCCTAAATAACAAAATAGAGACATTTATAAAATTCAAGTGCATAGAAAAAATGATGTAGAAAAAGATAGGCGAGAAAATTAGTACACCATGATTAGACAAAGGTGAGGAATTCACATATGTTGAATCCAAGCAATATTGTGATAACCATGAGATTAAAAAACAACTTGTGCAAATGTTCACACCTAAGCAAAATGGAGTTGTCAAAAGACGCATATGAACAATTGTTGAACATGCACAAAACATGATAGTTGGGTGCAAGTTCTCAAATTATCTATGGAGTGAAACCATCAATACAATGAACTTTGTAATCATTCAAAATTCTACAATTACAAATTAAGGCATGATTCCTAAATAGAATGAAGGTACACTAAAGAAAAAATTGAAATTAATTATCTTCAAAACTTTGCCTACTTAACATTAATGCATATTCCCAAAAATGATCACAAAAAACTTATAGTAAAATGCAAAAATGCATGTTGATGGGGTATGATGAAAATTCCAAAACTTGTTGATTGTTTGATCCAAAGTGTAGAAAAGTTGTAATTAATTGAAATGTTGTTTTCGACAAAACAAAAATAGGAACCCCTCGTCTTACTATTGCACTTGCCATTAATAGTATCATCTTTCCTTTAATTGAAAGCAACTCACATGTAAATAATATCCTTGAAAAGGTTGAATTAAATCATTGTCATCAAAATGCAAATGTCCCAAACCTAAAATATCCATTCTCCAAAGTAAATACACAATACACATTAGCTTCTTTCCTTTTGCCTCTTGTGGGGAAAAAAAATTGTTTATTTGTTGCAAGTTGTATATCTAGGTAGAATTGCAAGCATTTAAATAATTAAAACATTGAATCAACCTTTGATAATATGAAATATATATATGCATATCATTGACTATTTTGATAACATTTTTTCTCAATCACATTACAAGAAATCATGGTTTTTTTTTGCTAGAAGAATTAATCAAAAAAATCCCATGGACATTTGACAATTCAACCACGCATTTATTTAGGACAAGTCATTTTGAACATATCCTTTTTGATGGCTTGTCAATTTGACTAATGATCTTTTTCACCAACATAAAATGTGACATTTTGACTAGTCAATTTGTTCAGATGGCAATTTGATTGGTAGTCAAATCAATAGTCATTTTATTCACCATATGTCATCATCTTATGTAATCATCATTGCCACATGTCAAGTTGAATGCACATGCATAATTGACATGTGTCACCAATTTAGGGTATGTATTGTCACGTGTCCAAATTTGAAGTGATATTTACATGCCATGTGTTGTCATCTTGGGTCATTTTAACTGACACATGTCAATATGACATTCAACCACTATTTCCATGCTAATGATTGTTTTGTTTATATCAACTAAAAAAATTAATGATCTCTTTTACCAAAATGCGTTTAAATTGGTGTGTTTATTTTTATTGGTATCATTTAATGTGGACATGGTTACATTGACCAAAACTAGTTACAATAAATGTGTCTCAATTGACTAGTATAGATATGTATGGAAGTGGTTTTATTAACTTAAATTTTTTGATGAGCTTTGATTGAATAGACAATTTTAAGTACATATGGATCTAACTTTTATGACCAAATATTGTTTGAAAAGACATTCACATAATTAACAATTTTAGGTGAATGTGTGCAAATGACTTTTTGACCAAAGTTAGTTTAAAATTCTATCACCCAATTGACTTGTTTGAGTGCTTATGGATTTTATTCTCTTTACTTTTTGTAATATGATTTCTTCAATATTAGCCATGGGTTTTTGAACTCAACTTAAAGAAAAATTCTTGATGGACCTACTAGTCATATTTTATTATTCTTAGTTGGGATCACCATATATGTGTTTTTCTTTTATATTGGGAATGGTTTATAGGTGAGTTTGATTTGCAATTTCACATTAGTTCATTTTGTAGTTGGATCTACTTTAACCATGCCCCAAACATCAAAATGCATAATATTTAAACCACAAGTGACCAATAATAAGAAGTTGAAAGTTCATCTACAACATCAATGAGATCAAATGGTTTGGTAACTCACAACATTTGAACCAAACATTGAAAATGCAATGGATTGCAATCAAAGTCCAATAGTCATATATTGATTTGTATTGTATCACATGTTTAACATGATAAGTAGAATCATGAGTTGCATTGTTGTTTTTCCATGCCAATCAACATGAATTAATGAGGGATTATATTAAAACTTGACCTTTGGAACATGTTTAAACAATGTTGAATGATTAATGATGTCCTTGAGTTATCACATACATGGATGAATAGAACTTTGACTTGAATTGTTGCCATTATCAACATTAGGAGTCTTTTGCATGTTCTATCTTTGCTAGCAAGGTGCTTGTAGTTGCAACAACCCAACTCCACAATTGTTTATTGGATGATGGGGATGCATGTGATTTTGTATCATGCACCTATAGACATGCATTGTTTTCAAGCAATTGGACAATGTTTGTATGAATGGAATTTTGGTTGTAGACATTGTTTGAATGTGAAGGTTGTGTTTGCTTCTTGCACCTTGTGTGCTTACTTTGGCACTTGCCTTTCAACTCCAACTTGAAATTCCTTATTTGAAAACCCAACCTAAAGTTTTTAACTTGAAGACCCAAATTACATGTTTCCCCACATGTTTCCTTGGGGCTTGGTGGGTATAAGTGCCCAATTACTTGTGGCCCCAAATGCACTTTTACTTTGTAGTGTCTCCTTCATGCTAGTTTTTTCAATAGGCAATGACTTGCGATTAGAGATGGCCTTTGTCTTTAGGCACAATGTAACCTAGAAATGTCAATTCAACTTGATTTTTTTCTCCACAATTTATTACAACTTGAACATATGTACTTGGGTTGGTGCTTACCTCCCAACAACATAAAATGTACCTTGAACAACCTATTGATCTCAAAGAAGTTTTTTTTGCCTGCTCCTTTGGAGTGTACCATAACAAAAGCCATGTTGAAGTCAACAATGTTTTGCCATTTCTCCATCCCATGCACCTTGTGCCACCATTGTAACATGCCTAGCTTTGGTGGAGCTATTTTTTGACCACATGGCATTGAAAATTTGCCCCATCATGATCATGTGTATAAGAAGTAAACTCTTCACCAAACATGGCTAGCAATGATGGAAAAGATGGCAAAGGTGCTATTAAAAATCAAGAAGAGATAAAAAAAATACACAATGTTATAAGATTTAAACAAAAAAATTGAAAATTTTGACAACTACCCAAAATGATTGCAAGCAAGGAATAGTTATCAACAAGAAATCATAATAATAATTGAATGCAAATGCAATATGAAAAGTGTTATGTGAATACAATGGGATGCATCCTTGAGCATCCATAGGACAACAACCTTGGGCATCAATGGGAAATTGTCCCTAGGCATTCCTAAGACTAAACAAGGGAGATGATTAGTTGTGCTTCAAAAGATTCAAGTTTAGTTTGAACCATGTACACGACTAAAAGACACTAAGACCCTTGAGATTTTTTGTTGTCATATTGGCCACAGATCTTGAAACCCTAAATGAGATGGGCATCAAAACAAGTTTGGGTAGCTATTACATCATTGCCATTATTAAAGACATGAATGTGCTATCAAATTGGCTACATGTCAACATGATATAAAAAGGCCCATTCAACATAGATCCACTATTGTTACTTTTCAAATCAATGGTGTGGAATGGAAGCTTGGAAGGGAGCAATTGTAGTCAAGAAGTTCGTTTATGATAAACCTTTTTACAAATACAAATGCACACCATTGGTACATAACATATGGTGATTGTCCACCAACACCAACACATCTTCTCCACCAAATATTCATGCCCCCAGGGAAAAGATGTGTTGGTGGACTATTCCAAGGGGAACTTGATGTGTTCCACCTAAACATGTTTTTGCTAGGAACATTGTCTTTCCTAGGGAGGGGAATGTTGTGTTTCCCTATGGAGGTTTGGGGATGTGGAAGTCTTCAGGAATGGGTTTGGAACCAGGAAGGAAGCAGGATGGGAAGGGGTGTGGATGTGGAATAATAGGGCTTGGGGGGAGTAAGGGTGGGGTTTTGTTGAACAAGTTCGGGTGAGCAAAAAGTGGGGTTTATTAAGGTGAGTTTCCATTGGGCTTGTTTAACCAACGGGGACTTGGTTAATTGGAACCATGGTCCTCCAAGTTAGGTATCGAAGTCTGGGAACACAATGGTCAAAGTGTGTTGCAAATGATGCCGCATATAATTTGTTGCTCCTGTTTAATGTTTGCCCAATTCAAGCTGATATTTTTTGTGGGAGTAGCTTAGTATGATGAGATTTTGTCCAACAATTTAGGAGGGTTTTAGCCAAAGCAATGAATGCTCAAAGTTGAGCAACAGGACTGTGGATGCCCTGAGAAATGGAGAACAATTTTGTTATGATACTTTCTGTGTTCAATATGCAAGCTCAATGCCAAACTGGGTGGGAAGGTGTGGCTTCAAGAAGCAAGGTACAGCATCAGATTTTGATTTCATTTATGGCATTTGTGATTTGATGTCCACTGGAAGTGCATCAAGATGAGGTGATTTAGCATTGCATCAAGTCTGTTTGGCTTCTTGCACTCATGATCTCCAAACAACTCCATGAAATAAAATTTAGATGTAAAGGATCAAAATTGCCAACTGCCAGAAACCTCTGTTGAGGTGTTTCAGAGTTAAAACCAATACATACCCATCCATTCACAATGGTGGCTTCATAAAGACCGTTGTCCTCAGATACATGGCATAGATGGCTGGATGATGTGTTAAAAATGACTGCATTGAGAAACTCACTGGCCCAAACACACAATAAAGCATTATGGTGACTACATATTGCAAATAATTTGCAAGGGTGTACTCATTTAGATTGACAAATAATTGCAATACATGAGCTTCATCTTTGCAAACAAGGAATTGTTTCATAGACATATCAAAAAATTTACACACCACATTTACAGAAAATTTCACAAAGAATGCCCATCATTCTTTGTTCAATAAGCCTTCTGGAGACCCCTTATTCTCCTAGAAGACAAACAGGTTATTAGTAAGCACTTTCATATGCATGGAACTTAACTTGGAGAGAATGTACATAGAGTATACACTTCTGAACAAGTTAGGATTTCATACAGCCATGCCATCACTATCTCAAGCTGCTATGCTTGATGAAATAATTATTCCAACTACCTCATTTGCCAGTGGTTTCAGTATTTTGCGAGCATTTGGAAGAGCAGACACTTATCCTGATGTCCAAGTTTGTTCCATTTGAGTACTGCTCCAGGGTTCATTACTGGTTGCCTTATTTGAATCAATGCTTCTAGTGTCAATGCTCCAACAATAATATGTGCAAGATTGCAGAGAGAACTCCACAATAACACTTCCAAGTACAATGTCAATGCTCCAATAACCCACTCTAAATGGGGCCTACCCACCTATAGAGTCAGGAGCTCCACAGTATATCAACCTCAAGAAAATACTAATAGGCTTCCACAGACATCACCACTGGCCCCCAAGAAGGTGAGCAGCAGTAACAAGGTCAGAAAAGTTTCACATGCAACAACGCAGGTGGATCTCCCTCTAAAGTTCCTTGCTTTGTCCAGATCCAACATGGGCCCTACAGCAAAGAGGCTGTGGCAAGTTAGGCTTTATGGGTAATAAGCCTTATTTGTACAGCCTATCCTCATTCAAAGAAGGCTTCTCTGCACTACTCTATTCAATTTTTTTCACAAATTAGAAGCATTCTTTCTTCTCTCCCTTGAAGCTTCTTAGTTAACCCAGTTCCTCAAAGGCCCAGCAAGGTCACAGTTTTGCAGGGAAAGTTCAGGCCAGAAAACCGAAGGAAACAACACTCTGCAAACTGTCCATAAAACTCCACCTACAAACCAAACAGCAAGAGAAAAGAGGCCCTTCAGCTGCAGTAGAGGCAGTTGCTGCATCTGCCTCATTCAGATTTTCCAGTTTTGAAGTTAAGGTTGAACCACTTCTTTCTGCTGCCTTTATCAGACATGGAATCTTCAACAGTGGAGCTTGTTTCCTCTTGAGCATCCAATGTTGCTGTGGAGTGCATTACATCATCACCAACACCCTTCCCGTTGCTACTGCTGCTCACCAACTTTGCAGCCACTGGTGCTGATGTGAAGGATTCATGGATTTTCTCTCGTGTTTTCAGCAACTCATCCACCTGCAAACAAAGTGCAAAACTTTCATGAACAAATATTTTAGCTTTCCTATGTTTCATTCAGCAGTCCACCTCCTCTGCTTTACTTTACTGATCATTCATGGAAGGCATATGGATGGCCAGGACTTACCACTTGCTTCTCTTGAGAGAACTTATTGGTGACAGCAGTAAAACGAGCCAAGGCCTGCAAACTCATTTCACAAAAAGCATTAGTACCACAAAACACAACGAGAAATCAACCAGCAACTTCCATCTCTTCCCTAGACTATAGCCACCCTTAGTTAGAAGTGATGGAAAGATAGACACTGACCCTGTGCCTGAATCAACAACTGGATACGCAAGTCATAAAACAGGGATCAGAAGGTTTTGCAACAGCATGCAAACATTCTGAAAGGTAAGCTTACCTCACGATACTCAGCCTCAAATTGACGTAGCTCACTGCGCTTTTCCAGTAACCGGGCCTCAACTTCCTTCAGCTTTGTAGAGGCTTCTGAGAAGGACTCAGCACATATTGCTTCAATCATGTAGCTGGCACTCTTGAAGAAATTGTCACCTATTGACAGATGTAACTTCAGTATCAGATGCAGCAAAATTAGAGGTGGACATGACACATTAGCTTTACCTCTCAGTACTGCTGGCCTCTAAATGATTGTTACAATCATCTGGCCCCAGCAATTTTGGAAATGGCATGGCAATACTAGCATGATGTCATCTTGGAAACCAAATTGAAGCAAGATGGTAGAAAGAGTCTAAAGCAGGAAAACTCTAGACCTTTTGTACTTCCTCCAACTCATCTATTCTGTTTTAGAACTGCACTCCTCTGCACTGCATCAGGAGATAGCAGAGGATCATTGCTTACCATATACAGCAAAGATGTGGGTGCCTGCCTTCAATTCTGACATTTCACAAGGTTGCAGACCTTCCAGCTTTTTGAAGAAAGCAGCCTCTGGATCCTTAGCAATCAGCAGCTGGTCCCAGACCTCTAAAGTCAAAACCTATAGAAGGTTGCAGCTGCAGCAAGCATAGACGAAACCCTAAACTGTAGACTTGTCTGCAACAGTTGCTAGCATGCTTACCATAACTATAACCTCTTTCTGACAGCTGCTGGATATCTTATCACACTCCCATGCCCTACAGGATTAAATCACAATACACACCGCATTTACTGTTGGATCCAGCTTGTAGACTTGAAAATGAAGAAAGTACATGCCAGCACACGTAGCCCTTCCACATTTCACACTGTCCTCCTGCTCAGCCACAAAAACCACAGTTCACAACAGGTAGAATATTCAGTAGCTAACATCATTAGAAAATAGCAGATGAATACAAGCAAGCAGGACAAGCAAATTCTCACATTACTCTAAACAAGCTTACTTTTGCAATTCAAATGTGAACATTCAACCCCAAGTATAACACCATACCTGCAGTGCCAATCCTAGTCCACCATTTTCTTCTTGCTCAAAATACAGCAGCTGTCCAAACAGACATCTACAGACATTAGGCAGAATGCATTCCTATGAGAACTGGCATTTGGAAAACCACAGCATAATCTTGCTCTCAACTGAAGAGACTTCTTTCTTTGTGGTTCAGGAGTCCAACAAACATGGTGCCAAGATGTCTAAAAACAGCTCACAATGTTGGTGGATTTCTTTCAATTTGATGAAACATTGAGAGCTTCAGGTTTATAAACATGCAAATATACTTACCTTGAATTTGCTTTGAGCTACAGATGTCACACGGACTACCACACCTGCTTGAGCCTGAGCTTCTGAAATTGTGATACCAAAGAAATGTGCACCCTGCTTCTCAACCTGCAAAACTTCCAGACTTTAATATAACTAATTTTCTTGGGTGAAATCATTGGAAATGCACATAGTGGAAACATTGGTCAGGATTTGATTTGGAGCCAAGTATTTTCTGTAAAACAAAGACCTCTCACCTTGTCATTGACAGCACGTCCCAAAGGCAATGGTCTGATTGTAACTGTTCCATTGAGTGCCTCTTCCAAGACAGTGGCTGATATTGTAGTCTTGATGGGCACCCCCAATTTGCTGCATACTCAAGCAAAACAGCCAAGTGCATCACAAAATCTCACCCTCTTCATGCTCACTCTCATTCTGATCCAATCAACAACAGAGAAGTGGGAAAGCTCAATAAGTAATAGAGCATTAGCTGAATAGCAAAGTCACCCAGAGCCCTTAAAAACAAGAGATAAAAGAACACACCTAAACAGTGCAGCAAACATGGTATTCATGGTCCCCAAGTTTGAAAGGTCCAGCTCCACATCCAACCCTTCAAGATCCACAGCCTGCATGAAGGAGCAAATTCCATCCTTGAGAAAACTCCTTCCTGAGTTTACATATATCTGTTTGAAGGCCCTGCCAATTGTAAATTGATGCCACAGAAGTTTGCAACATTCAAAGAGGTTTCTCTAAAAGGGCCTATAAATACCTCAAACCCAGAAGCATCATACTGCCTTCGCTTCTCAGGATCAGAGAGAATGCCATATGAATATGCAACCTCTTTGAACTTCTCTGCTGCATCAGGGCTGCTAGTGTTTTTGTCTGGGTGGTACCTGGAAAAAGAAAATCCACCATCAACAAAACTAGAAACCAAGAATTGCATAGACAAATGACCTTGAGTGTACAATGAACTTAGAACTAAAAATGCATTGGATACTTAATGTAGGCATTGGCACAAAACCAAGCATCTGGCTTCGCCTACATGTTTGTAGCAAGCAGCAGCGCTTTAAAAGAAGAGAGGACGACATGAGATGATGATCCTGGGATACTTCTTGAAGGAAGACTATATCTATGAATCCATCCAGATCCACCCAAGAATAAGAGAACTTGGAAGCTTGAACGAACCCTAATATTTCGGCCAGAGAAAGAAACCACGCCTGTCAGAAACAAGAGAGAGCGGCACGAACGTTCTGACGGAGAACCAGTTCTCTGGAGGGGTGGGTGCGAGAGATGGTAAGAGAAAGAGCGTGACCTACTTACTTCAAGGCTAGCTTCCGGTAGGCGCTCTTGATTTGCAGGTCACTGGCATCACGGGGCACACCCAGAACTTCATAAGGATCTCGACGCCCTGTTGGCGCCGTTGATACTAACTTACTATCGTCCTGCGCCACCCCTGTCTCCGCCATCTCGTTCACCTCTCTCCTCGTGACACCAGCCCTTTCTACTCCTCGAAACTTAAAAGCAGAAGATTATTGCCAACCACCCCTGCAATCTCCGTAAAAAAAAACAAGAAAAAAAACTCTGACGCAAGCAACCTTGCTGTTACGAGTCGACCAAGCAGAATCCCATCTGGATGCCCCCTGCGCCTAGCCCTCGTCCACAACTTGCCGATCCTTTGTCACACCCGCTCTGTCCATACGACATCCACAGAGCAGCAAGTGACGAAACAAGAACCACTGGAGGAGGGCAGGAGGGGGCGGGGGTGGAAAAAGAAAAAAATGAGCTTCTCCTTCTACAGCAACTCCAGCTCTTCCTTCTTCAGTTTTTCCACACGGTTAAGAAGCTTGGGAGACGAGTCAACACACGAGGATTGAGCAGACCTGAGCGATGCTACTCCGCATCCTCTGGAGCTCAAGCAAGAGCCCCAAAATTCCGCGCAGAAAAACACCACTTCACACCCCCTTTCTTTATTGTTTTGTTGCAAAAGGACTCCTAACCCCAGGTCAGACTCCTTTGTTGGGGAGAGATCCAGATGGAAAAAACAATGAAGTGCCAGAGAAACTGAAGCCTAACAATGAATGATCAGAGCTGCACTGCACAAATTGGGAGGTGCTGCACAAAGTCAGGTCGACGATGGGAGGAGAAGCGATGGCGGCATCCGCGCCAACCAAAAGATTGTTCCCTTCCCACCACCACACTAGCAGCCGCCCTAAATTCACTTTTCGGGGTGGGTGCATGGGAGGTGTTCAAACTTCAAACCAATGCCACCACCACATTAGTCCTGCAAGTACCCTAAAGTGGTAGGTAAGAGCCCGAGGGCCAGGGTTTCAACGGAATAAGGGCCCACACAAGGCGAAGCCAAGGTAAAGCCCGAGGGCAAGGGTTTCACCGGAATAATGGCTCACACAAAGGCGGACCCAATGTAAAGCCCGAGGGCAAGGATTTTACCAGAATAAGGGCTCACATGAGGTGGACCCAAGGTAAAGCCCGAGGGCAAGGGTTTTACCCTAATAAGGGCCCACACAAAGTGAAGCCAAGATAAAGGCTGAGGGCAAGGGTTTTACTGGAATAAGGGCCCCCATGAGGTGAGGCCAAGGTAAAGATGAAGGGCAAGGATTTTACCAGAATAAGGGCCCGCATGAGGCGAAGCCAAGGTAAAGGCCGAGGGCAAGGGTTTTACCAGAATAAGGGCCCCCATGAAGTGAGGCCAAGGTAAAGCCCAAGGGCAAGGGCTTTACTGGAATAAGGGCCCCCATGAGGTGAAGCCAAGTTAAAGGCCGAGGGTAAGGGTTTTACCAGAATAAGGGCCCACACTGGGCAAAGCCAAGTGTGGCCTGAATCCACTAATGCCCCTTGCCCGAGGGCTTTAACATGCGTCAAAACCATGGCTTCATGGTGAGAAAAACCAAAAGTGGGCTTTTGCAATTTTCATGCAGCCCTCCTCTACAAGCATTACAAAAATCTTAAAGCCCATGCAGGATTCAAACAAATTTTTTTGCCCTATAATGAGGCATCTAAGTAAATTTTCAAAAACTATATCAAGGTCTTTTACTCAAGCCAAGAAATTTCCTATTGTATTTGGAAAGGATCTCATATCCATGAAAGTCCTTAGAAAAAGAGAATGGATCTTACACCTATCCCTCAAGTGTGTGTAGGATCTCACACCTATATAAGTAGGTGTAACATCCCTCTGACTCTTAGTGTACTATATCGTAGGTAGGGCCTGCTCCACTCAGGCCCCCAGGGGATGCAATGAGCCTGGCAGGGGTGAACCATGGTTCGGTTAAGTGATAATATGCTGTTCTAGGGCAGACCTGTCCCAAACTGCAACTGGTTTTCTCACCATTGCTTCACCTTGTGATTTGTGTTCTCAGTAGAAGATACATGCTTTGAATAAGCCACCAAAGACCAGCTACAGAATAGGTGTATGAACTCTCTCTCCCATTACCCTAGACCCTTACCTAAGGTAACCCTAAACCCTTACCTTATGATCTACATATGTCCAAAAAGTTCATGATAAAAGTTTGCCTCCTGCCCATAGTTCTTTATTTGTAGAAATTCTAATTTTCTTATGCCCGCATTGGTTAGCCATTTTTTTTCTATGTGTTTTTTTTGCATACTCCCATAACAATTAGGTCTGGGGTGACAGATTATGTCATATTCTTGACCACATTACATGACATAATCTTTTGGTGATGATTGTACACTCGTAATAGTGACCAAAATGTGTCTATTGGACATGATTTTTTAAACCTGTTCTAAACCTTTGTTAAAATTCACATGCCCATTGTGCAAAATCCACGAGGCCATTATGCAAATCCAAAAGTGGAGTGTGAAAATTATGGAAACCATTATGGTATGGAGCATGCCAGGTACAGGCAGGCCATTATGCAGCATTCTGCTGCCTGTTTGGAAATTTTGGCTCACCCCACCAAGCTCACCACAATTTCCTCACAGGCACATTTACCAGGCACAATGGCCTGGACCTGGAAAATTCCATAATACATTAGATTCCTCCATAACTGCATTGCAACTAAACAGGTAGGCTAGGTATGCTTAAGAACCAAATTTGGACTCACTTGAAGCAAATTGAATCCTTGAGTTGGACCATGTGAAGCAAATAGAATCCTTGAGTTGGACCATGTGAAGCAAATAGAATCCTTGAGTTGGACCATGTGAAGCAAATTGAATCCTTGAGTTGGACCATGTGAAGCAAATTGAATCCTTGAGTTGGACCATGTGAAGCAAATTGAATCCTTGAGTTGGACCATGTGTAACCAAAACTCGGGCACAGAAGATCTGCCTACAATACTGTCTGAGTTACCTGACACCAACAATTGGAGTACAGAAGTTCTGCATACTAGACTATCTGCATTGCCACTCCCCATACGCAGCAGCCCATACATACATTTGAAAAACTTTATTTATAGTGTCCTGGAAACATACTCCCAAGGACCAACAACAAACTTAGAAATCAACACACATTACACACCCTCTTTTTTGTAATCATTAAGAACCCTAGATTGGAGAACATGGACGAGATCTCTCTCTCTCTCTCTCTCTTCATCTCTCTAGTCTATGGACAATATATCATCCCATGTTCACTAATATAGAAATCCAGAATGTCCATCCTTGTCTCATCAACTATGAATTCCCAAACCAAGTTGCCCTTACTCCATGATTCCACATGATCCCACAACAGAGATGAATTCTACCCGACCCTTTGAGTAATGGGACTTGTGAGACTCATCAACCTGGACACTATCATCCTTTCCATGTCTCCAACTTCAAGTCAAGGAAAGCACAAAACATTACTGATATTGCTATGTTCTACTACTTCACAGAAAACTATACCTACATAGCGAAAGATAGAAGTTGGATATAGTTTTTGTTGTAGAGAACATAATCAAAAACCAGAATAACAACATCAAAACAACAAATTGGTACTTAGCTTCTCTACATCCCCCCTTTCTAAGAATACTACTTGCCTTAAATCCTTTGTCCAACTCCCTTGGTTCATCCTCTTCTTACCATTCTTCCACACAACTCCTATGCACATAGAATCCACATAAAGCTTATCAACCAGCACACCAAGCTTACACACAAACCAAGTATAGAAGAAAAGAAGTAAAGGTAGTGCCATTGCCTACCTTCTTCAAGGACAAACACGGTCATATCACCATGCAGCAAAGCACAAAAAGGTAAAACCCTAACCACATCTTGCAACATATAGGACATGCCTTTAGGTCACACTTGCCTTGGACCCTAGCTTGCATCTTGGTTCTTCAAATCATGAGATTTCCTTTGAGCTCTTTTTTTTTTGGGAGATTCCAACCAATTGATTTCCCTTCCAAAATGGTGCCATGTAGGTTAAGCCTTGATTTGCCACTTTTTGGTCTTGGACCTTCATCTAGAATGGTCTTAGGTTTCTTGCATATTTGTTCTCTTTGTGTTTAATAAAAACTTTGTGGCATTAGTAATCACTACTAATTAGTTCTAACAAAAAAAAAGTCAATGACTTGCTTTTCAAATGTTATGTTTAATGATCACTTATCACTTGTTAATTAATTAAACTTTTGGAACATGAAAATTATTTGATTTGTCATTCATGAATTTATTCAAATAATTTTTTTATTTATAAAAACCATAATAACATTAATGCAACCTTCACACATAATGTTAAGGGGCTATTATAAAAATAGGTTAACACTAAGGTTTATGTTAGGAAATTGACATGAGACATGTTATCTTGAACCCTAAGACCACCATTAACATGTTTAATCACCTATTCATGCAAAAAGATGTAATATGACATGAAGTGGTCAAGTAACATTTCATGATTATACATTCACATCATGTGTAGGGATACTACTATCATTATCATTGATTTCAACTTGTTAATGTTTTATTCATTGTTTCATTATCATTTTATGCATTGTTTCAATATCAGATTTCTTTTGAATCGTGATTTTTTCTACATCATCACTTCTATTTTTTTCTAATAAGACTATTGGTTACACCACCTCATACCCATGTATGCATTGTTTTGGCATTGCATTTTTTCCCCTCTATTTTATGTTTTTTACATTACTAGCTTGTTATTTTTCCTTTGCATTTATCTCATTTGACACCATTAACTCACTAAATTTCTTGTATGTTCATTCATTGTTCCATCATCACATCATGTAACTCCTTCAAAGGATGTTTCACATGTGTTCCTTTGTGTGGTGACTTCTCCTTCTATGTCATCTTCTTGTTTAAAGCAAAGTCTTTGCTTGTTAGTGGTTGTTTGTTAATCTCCACTTGTGTTCTTAAAACATGTGAAAGTTTCAACTTTATGTCACAATTGTACTTGACATAAATTATGATTTTTTTTAAAAATGCACAATTTTGTCGTGGTTGAAATCAAGACATATATCTTTCATTTAATGTTGTTTCATTGTGTAACAATGAATTCATTTGAGATTGATAATATTTTTATAATCACATGTGTTATAATTTTGATCCAAATTCATCAAAAACTCATTGTTAAGTCGATCATTTCTAAATTTTGAAATAGCTATTGAAGAAACTTTAACATTTGTGTCATTACATTTGCAACTCCCCACACCATTATTATATGTCAAGTGTTCTAAATTAATTGTTTCCTTATGTGGGCATCAAGTGAAACCAAGATTTGGTACTTAGTTATTTAGGTTTTTTACGATTGAATATAATCATGAGCAATGATTCAAAAACTTTAGAATGACAAAAGACACATTGTTTTATATAGTTAATGGATTATAAGCTTTCCTAACTAAACAATGCTCATGGAGTACCACAAGTTGATTCTTAAACAAGTCCAAGTGGCATGTTTTATCTACAATGTGGCACATGGTGTACATCTCCTTATTTATTCTAATTTGTTTGCTTCAAAAAATTGATGATTTCTTTTGCTTTCCATGAAGTTGTTTATGAAATCAATAAGTGTTTAAATTTGATAGTGGTGCATAGTTTTGCAATCAATTAATGTTCAAAGGTCAAATTTCTTAACCAATTGTAGATGAAATGGAAAAGGTGATCTAACATATTTTAAGAACTAATGTGGCTTATGTTTTTCAATATAAGATGTCATCAGTGGAGCACACATTTCCATCACAAAACCTTAAAGGTTTATTGATAAAAAATTTACTACCATTAAACAAGTGGCTACAACAGTGTTGCTTATGCATTGATTGATTAAAAATGATTTATTGATTTATTTGTTGATTCCAAAATATGAAGGAGGACTACATTAATGTTGGTGGGTTAACTATTAGTTGACATGGGCTTTTAAATGGAAAAACCAAAAACAAGCTTAAACCAATCTCCACTTGGAATTGGAACTAGAAACATATCTAAGTTCCATTGTCTTACTAGAAATGGAATTAGTCTCCAAACCTTATTTTTCCAAGTTGGAGTTCTTTATGCACCCAAGTTCTCACACACACACACACACACACACATATAATGTTGGAAGTTTGTATACTTGCACATGTGATTCAAATGGATTAGCGCTTGGGTGCACCCAATGTTTAACATTTTTTTTATTGGCCCATCATCAAAAACAATTCACACATTAAACACTCCTAAAATGGACATTATGAAAGCTCTTCTTTTGCCCAACCTACTTTGGATTTCTTTTAAGAGTTGGAAATTGAAAATTTAAGAATCAATGTAAAATGGGTTTCATCAAAACTTTAAAAATAACTTAGACTAGAATAAAGTTTATATCAAATATTTTAAAAGATAACTAGAGCCAAGACCAAAGGTTCTTTTCAAAAGTTGTAACTAGACAACATTGCTTTGCATTTTACAAACATGTTCAACATTTTTTTAAAAATTGGTTCAAATAGAAACATGGGTGTTATTCCTCCATATGTGGTTGGGGACAAAGACTATCTTTTGATTTTTGGGATCATGAAACCTTACATTTCAAAAATGATAATTGTTGTGTAACAACAAGCACAAGCACAAGATACTTATTGTCGAAAAGTCTTTTGGCATCTTAAATAAAAGATTCTACCCAAGCTAATAAAAAATTCAAATTTGCATGTTATATTCTTACCACATGTCTTCAAATGTTGTCATTGACTAAAAGATCTTTCAAGCAACCAAAGGAACTTTCATATTGACATTTTGATGCACAATCTCATAGGGGAAGTTAAAACAAATTCCTCGATGAGCAACTAACATGCATAAAGTTTAGAATGCATATCATATGATAATTTTTCATAGTATTAAAAGTAAATAGAAACTTGGAGATTATTTGCGAAAGGTTGTCAACTTTAAACCCACTACATGCATCAAAATTTATAGTTTAAATCAAATTTGTCACTTTCACAACTACATTTGCATCACAATTTGGTAAGTGATTAGATGTATAATTCTATCAATAGTTTGAACTTCATTGGTCATGTTTTCTTTTTTAAAAATGTAGTTGACAATTATGTGTTGTTCAATGTCTTTTCATGTGCACATGAATGTTCTTTTTAATAGTGCCTTTGTTTACCACAAATGCAATGTTTAATATATTTTTAAACCTCATAAATAACATTTATCAATCCTACCTACCTAACAGTCAAAACATTCAAAATAAGTTGACTACTTAACCTACTTGCATACCTAGTCTAGCTTAAACCTCCTCACCTTACCCAACCAAACCTACCTTACTTAGTATGCCACAAACGTGAGTTGAATCCCTTACCTTCATGAAAAAAAAAAAGTGTTTAATCAATACATTTATCCTTCATGGAATCACACAATTTGTAACATATTATGACCATGTTAATATGAAATTGCAACAAATTTCATCTTAAATCATTCCTTAAAACTTTCACTTGTTGTGGGCAACATAGATATACCACACATCCAAGTGCAATCCATTGGCTTTGTAAAGTCCATAAAAGTGAGTTCAACCATGGAAAATATAAATAAATAACCATAAAAGCAAATTTAAATAAGAATTTAGAAATGTAACACATGGAAATTACATATCAAAATGGATGGAAAATAATCGACAAATTTCATTCGTGTTAATAACATTAAATATTTTCGAAATGCAAGCCAAAAAATCAAACTATATGCCAAAATGAATTCTAATAAATAAATAGATAAATAAGTAATTTGACACCAGGCTGCGAAATCTAAGAAATAATTATGGTAATTGTTGCACTTCAACATCATGAGAGATTTAATCCCAAGCATAAGAATGAGAACCAATACGCCATTAAGTTTAGGTTGCAAATGGTTGTTGAATGTGGAGTCCTTCTCAACACAAGGGTCCTAGTTGGTTGGTTTTTTGGAGCTTTTACTAATAGAGGTCTATGTGGAGCAAGGGGCTAAAACAAACAATACATTCTTAAAGTGATTTAGACCAATGTTGGGCAGTTCACACTTTTTTTTTGAACCTTAATAAGTTTTAAGTCAATTCTCAAAATGAAAACCTATGAGTATCACCCAATAGTGATACCCACTATGAAAACCCGATTGATGGTTTTCATTGGGTGAGAATTGGCTCAATGAGAACCTAAAAGGGTATGAAAAAACTTGAAAAAAGTATGAGAACTTGAAAAGTATAAAAAAATCACCAATTTTCAGTTAGGCTTTTAGGTTTAGGCTTGAGCCGAAGTAGGTGTTAGGTTTAGGCTTTAGCCGAATTTTCATTTTATTTTTAAAAAATCATGATAATTTTTGTTGATAATCGAGTTGTGAGAACTATCTTTGAAAATCACCAATTCAAAAATTTGTCAGAACCAACTGAACTGAAAACCGGCTGGATTTCATTTTTTCAAAAGTTCTGAAGCCCTGAACGGTTTTCTAAGCTTGAATTTTTTTTAAAAAAAATTTGAGAACCTGACAGGTTGTTGAAAACAGTCCTAAGAACCAGAACCAACAGTTTTCACCCAAAAATAAGTGAGAACTGCCCAACACTAGTTTAGACCAATGTTGGGCAGGTACCCCCTTCGGAGGGTAAGAATTGCAAGTTCTGTTTTATAGATAAGTATAACCAACCCAAAACTTGGGCTGATTTTTGGGAACTGGAAGAGGAACCATATTTAACCTTATTTATTTTCTTAAAGAACCAGAACTAGAACCAAGATTTTTGAAAAAAAATAAAATGTGCTTCCTGAAAGAAGTGACTAGAAATGGTAGTCAACTGGTGGTTTTGGTGAGGGTTCCTAACTACGGTATTACCGTAATTGAGTTTGATTTTCAAATCCAAAACTAGAACTGGAACTTATCTTTTTTGCGAAGAATTGGACTCCAAACTGGATTCCCAGTTCCATTTTATGTTGAAGAACTGGAACCAAGATAGTTTTAATTTATATCTTAGAAGCGAATCTCTCGCGGTTCCTTGTAACAAGTAAAGAACCACCCAACACTAATTTAGAATAGGGTTGTTTGGTTCTAAAAATAAATAAAACCTTGGCTTATAGGTCCTACTAGATTCTAGTTTTGAATGTGTAACCTCGGTCTAGGTTTCAGGTAATTTTCATTAGATGGAACCTAACCTCTAGTGTTGTTTTGAAGTGGGTTCTTCAATTTTTCAAATTTTCAGATTTAGAGTTTTCCAATGTATTTCAGTCAGTGATATTTTTTGGGGGCGAAAAATCGCCAAATGGCGGCACAGTTTTCTGAAAACTGAACATTCTGTCGCAAATTCCCTGTTTTTTGACAAAAAAAAATTCGCCAAAAAGCGACAGAAAAGGGATTTTTTTGGGGATGGTGTCGTCACATTTATGCCTACTGGCTACAGTTTTCAGAGTTTCTTGAAATAGATTCGCCAGTTAAGTCGAAATCTGCCTAGGGATGCTCGCCACCACCCTGGCTGTTGTTATTGTAGGGCAGTACAAAAAGTACTGCCCTGCTTCTTCTTTTTTCCTTAACTGCCCTTTTGCCCATCCAAGACCAGACACATCTTGAGTGCTGCCCCTACAAACCTTGGGTCCTGTAGTGCATGTTTTGAGCTTGTCATGGACACCTAGTGCTCATTCCAAGCCTCAAATGTGCAAAAGATGGGCCCAAAGTCTGTCTAGTCATCATCCACTTTTTTGAGAAAAAGATGAATTGGGGCAAGGGCAGATGAGGAAAAAAAAAAGAAGCTGCATTATGGGGGTGGAGTTCCACTGTTCCACCTAATCTACACACAACCTAAGATCATAAATTGTGTCCCAACAATGTATAGGACCAAAGTTGCAATGTGACTAAAAGTTCATTCTACCTGTTATCTTTTCAAACCAATATTGATTTAGTGTCAAGAGAACTAGATTTTATGCAAATAAAGATGGCAACAATTTTTTTTGTTGGGGTTCTAGCTCCACTAGGAGCCCTTAGCACATCCGGTTCAAGGTCTCATAGTCTAACTTTGGAGAAATTTAATGCAGATCTCATGATGCAGAATCCAGATAGAAATTTTGAGCACTACACCAATGTTCAGGAGTTTTAAGCTATTGGCATTGGAGAAGCTAGAGGTGCAAATTACAAAATCAGAGCTGCTTTTGATCCGACACATTTAATGTTAATGCAAATTTAAGAAAGACTCAAAATCTTAGTTTTCCCATACACATCAATAATGAGACCTGTATTTTGTTTAGGAATTTTTGTTTGTAGGCAAAGTGGCTATCATCCACAGGAAGATGGAGGAAACGTGTCTACGCTCATTAAGAAGATTTAGCCAAACTTGGTAAGGTATCATACCCATGTTGATAACCAAGCATTTTCTCAATAGCCAGCCAGCACCAATAGAGACTTTGCATCAGTTTAGGGTCTTCCTCTATTGTGGCCAGATGTGTTCTAGATGGTATTATCCTTTCCCAGAATGGTAAGTATTCCAGAATCTTTTAATACTAGACCCAAAGGGTAAAGAAAAAATGACATTCGTGCAACAGATTGAACCACAAGCTAAATATTGGCCTGACTTGGACATCTATGCATTGCAAGAACAATGCAAGAGTTATACGTTGGTCAACAGACACAATTATTTGGCAATCAACCCAAGTCCAGCATTTAGCATAAGTGATCTCAAGTCCTTGAAGAACAATTTGCCATTTCATGCTCGTTGCAACATCAGACAAAACTGTCATAGCTGGCTGCAGACTATGGTCATGAAGTTGGTCGCTATGTAGTTGCAGAGCACTGTCTGCTTCATGACCATCCACTGAGATGAGACAGTAACTAAGAAATTAGCTGATCATATCACTCCACAATACTCTCCACATGCCATACCCCACCTTACAAGGTTAACAAGCAGATTTCAGACAACAGACTAAAGCAGAAGCAGACAGTGTGCAATAGTGATATTACCAGCAAAAGCAGAGCCTAAGGTTTCTTATTAAACAAAAGCCCAAGCACTTACTAAGATGCCCAGCATAATAATCAAGAGATTCTTTGCAGGAATCCGACTATTTCAATCATAGGTGCCCCTATCCTCTACCCATCTTGATTCTCAACAAAATGTGGCTTGATTGCTTCTACCAGAGATATTCTGGAGACAATCTAGGCAGGAAACTTCACCTTCTACTGCTGCTGCAGCCATCCATGAATCCTTCATACCTCTTGAACTCTACATGATCAATTCATCTCAGCCATGAAGGCTACTCTACAGGTCCTTACCAAACACTAGGTCACACCCCATCAAAGCATTAGAGTGACTGGATCCTCAATGTAGCTCTTGAATGCCCCCAGCCATTGCGCCCCAATTGCACCTGCCAATAATTCCCCCGAGACGTCCATCACCCTTGGATCAGTATAACATCATATGCATCAATAAAAAGATAGTCACAAATAGTATGCAGCTGGTATACACTGTATGCTGCTTCTTGTCATCGATACACTTTTCTGTCTAAAGAGTCAACCTGTTCCCAAGGGCTGAGGATGTTATGTGTAGAACTAATCTATTGAGCTGTAAACCTTGCAATGTATATTCTCAACCATGAAAAGCATCCTTCAGGTGAATGTTCCAAATAACAAAGAAGAGCGGAACACACAGTTAGTTGTTGAATTTCCTCTTGGCAAAAATTGGACCCACTGCCAAGAACCCAACTTCTACCCTTTGCTCTTTCTGGCAATCACCACTCTGAGGGAGGAAGAGAGGGAGGCAAGAGAGTGTATGTGTCTGTTTACTCATTAGATTGCTCTTGCCTTGGCAACATATCCAGTTCAATTTTGATTCACCAAACAGATAAAGAAACACAAAGAAAAGTTAGAGGAGAATGGGTTGGGGATGTGTATAATGAGACACTAACTGTAGGTTATACAACAAAGAGCCTTTCTTTGAAAATTGCTTTCCACACCCAGATAATGTGGACTTTTGAGCTGCTATGACAAGAAATAACAAGGTTGAAAGCTGACCGTCTACAACCCTGTGATCACAGCTCAGTGTGACAGTCATGAATGTGCCAGGAAGAAACTCCCCTGCTCCATCTCCAGGAATCACCCGCTTCTCAGCTGTGCCCCCAAACAACCATGCCAGACATGTCTATGAGATTGTGTCCACAACACTTTGATGGTAACATGACAATGAGTGCAGTCATAACCTTATGAGAGTTGCTCAAAAAGTGTCAGACCATCATCTTCATCACAAATAGTGGTGACAAGCTGCCATGACTACCCACTGACAATCATGCAAGACAATATAAGTTCCGAAACCAAAGTCCAAGAAAACATCAGCAAGTGCCTCTCTCTTAGACAATTGAACTCAATAAGGAACTCATTGTACATAACCACCAAACAAATGGAAATGATAACTTGCACTGGAGGAAAGAGGACTTACTGGTGCCAACAGCAAGTATACAGGCCTGAGGTGGGTTGATGATGGCACAAAATTGCTTAATTCCAAATGGTCCTCCCAAGTTTGAGACTGTGAATGTGCCCCCCTGCAGGAAAAATAATAATTTTATGCATTGCCTTACTTGTCTGATGTGATGAAGCACACACAATTATAAAGTGCAGAAGATGTCATTCTAATCAAACTACAAAGTCAGTTTTTGCAACCAACCTCATAATCCTGAGGCTTCAAAGTGTTTGACCTTGCTTTGCCTGCCAATAGCTTCACATCTTCTGAGATAGTGGCCAACCCCTTTTTATCTGCATCCTGTCCAGATCAGAAACCATATCAAAGGTGCCCAATGGAATTGCAAGCTTGGCCAAGTCCACAAAGTAAGAATGGCCCACAAAGGTGTCCCTATAAAATTTGCAGACTGCTAGTGCAATGCATTGTATGCATCCCTCTTTCTAAAAGAAGAACCATAGAGAAGGAATGGAGAGTTACTTTCACAACTGGGACCATCAAACCATGTTCAGTCTGTACTGCGACACCGACATTCACATTGTGATACCTGGCCATCAAACAAACAGTCAAATCACTAGCAATGTCATAATGAATGCTCCCTTCAGATAAGTTCCATCAAGAAAGGGAAGGTATGGTCCCATGATATGTGCAATTAGGAAGGTGTTCAAATGTGAAAGACAGAAAGATTTGAATGAAAATTCCCACAGGCTACAGCCAGGAGCCAAAAAGTTCATGAGCATCACATGTTCACCAAATGCAATATGCAATGCCAAAGAAAATAGCAGATGGAACTAGTCTAGAACTGTACTGGCGAATGAAGTCATCAGTCCAGGAGCTGTTGCATTCTGGTACTTTCCGCAGTGCTAGTGCTGCAGCCTGCACATCCTCACACACAACCTCAATAGGCTCTAGACAATCTCCAATGTAGTAGGATATCAAGGGCACACAAGCAGCAATTCTGCCATGCCAGATGTCTTTGTTGGTCTGTAACTACAGATTCACTATGCAGGAAGGATAGTGAGTGCTAAGTAGATGTCACCTCTGTTTGGAAGGGTAGGGACCAAGATGCAGAAAGAATATACTGACCTTGATAACAAAATCATTCAATGAAATCTTCTTGGGAGGAGCATCTTTGGTTTTTGAGGACTCCAACACTGCATTCAGCTCAGCCCGCAGCCTGCAGTCCAAAGAGGAGATCAAATCAACAACTGTAGCAATTTCCCTTCGTGCTCCTAACAAGGAAATATAGTTCTTCCATACTTTCAACTGGCAAAAAAAAGAAAAAAACTGCCCACAGGTCTAACAATATGTCTAGATATTGCAGATGCAATGTGCTCAAAGGTCTGAACAATCACACATTGACAGTTAGACCCCCCTGAAATACTGGGTTTAGTGAGAGTACACACTTTAGAAGCTTGTCAACATGTGTGTCAAGACTTAAGTAGTAATGTGGTATTGTTTGCTTGGATAGAAGAAGGCGCTTAGCTGTGACCTGCATCAGCAAAACATCATAAAAAACACTCACTGGTTTAGAAGCTGACACCTCCAAAATCCTGTGTGCTGACCAGTCCACTCGAGATACTCTGGCTGTACATCCTATTTCATGGGGATGACCATCACTTGATTCTTCACTTTGTCTAGATCAAGTGCCAACTGATGGCACCATAGCTAACGTACAAAACCTCTAGTCACATCTTACTCGTAGGCCTGCAGAGGACACATAAGTAATTATTTGCTTCTCTGTGCCAGTCTATCCATACGTACTATGAAGTACATACAACATGACTTCTTCTTTTTTCTCCTAATCATGCTAACATTTCAAGAGCTTATACAGATTACTAGGCTCCTTTACTTGTCACAAAACCTCAATTTTCTTCCAGTTTGATTTTTCACAATTACTGACAATAAGAGGCTAACCCTTCTGATTTGAGTGTTGGGAATGTCACTGTAATCCACATCTGCAAGGGGTCCAGCTGCTGCTCCCCTTGCTGCTGGTTTCTGTCCTTCTGGAGCACTTGGTCCCTTTGAAGGAGGAGATCCTGAAGCTGGAGACACAAAGAGAATCAAACTTTAACAAACCAAACAAAAACCAACGAACTTTGTTGATGAACAACTTCCCAAACCAAGTCCCTACTAATAACCTCTTTAGTTCCATGCATCAGATAGGAAGTGCATACAAAGGAAGAGATCAAGATGGGCAGACTGTTCAGATACAGACCTAAATACTCTTCAATATCAGCTTTGACAACACTTCCATCTGGGCCAGTTCCTTTGACACTTGACAATGACACCTGCATAAGTTACCAGAATCTGTTAGCAGCCAATGATCCTGCACATCATCCTTCATACATCCAAACTCTCCTGCCCAACTCTACACTACTTTTAGCCTGACCAGAATCCCATCAATTTGACTGTCTACCTTTATTTTCCTAATGCCTGCCATTTTTGTCTCTCTTACATCTTCCTCATACAAGAAAAACCTTGCAACTGTATTCAATGTCTGAGACCATTCAAAGGTCTTGTGTCTCCCACAATGAAATGGAATGGATGTCTTGATTCTAGATCAGAGGATCAAAACAAGATATATTTCACAAGTCTCATCATAATTACAATCTGAATCAACCAGAATAAGAATGGTAATATGAACTGACAATATGGTAGATTACACACCACGAGACCAAAATAGCAAACTACATGACAAAGAAAAGAGAATGAACAAACAAAAAGAACATAAAATACACCTGAAAAGCAATGTATATGATAGGAAGAGTCTCTTGCACATTTACTGACCAGCAACAGCAACACACACAATAGTGGCAACTAGCTACCATAACATACCCACTGACTTCATCAGTTCATAGCAGTGGGCAGTGTCAAGCAGAGTATAATTAGTATGATAGAAATACCTTAACAAAAACCCTCACAAAGTGACAACAACAAGATATACAACTCTCCACAGGAAACAACAAACATCAGGCATTATTTCTTATCAACAATGGAGAAGGTTTTATGAATGTTCTGCCATGAATTAATGTGGGTGGACATTACAACCCAAACCCTATAACTCCCTCTTCCATCAAAACCACCATAAAAGTTTTGCAGTGACCTGCTGCACAAAACTCAGAGAATCAGTAAGTTCAGATTACAAACATGTTTTTCCTCAGCCAGCTTTTTAGCAGCAGGGGTGGCAAATATCCGATCTCCTCCTGCTGATGACTGCACAGGAGCTGGTGAAGGCTTTGGGGCAGACGCTTCTGAGGGAGGAGGTGGTGGTGGTTCTTGCACTGATGCTTCCTTCCTTGGAGGAGGAGGGGCTTCCTTTGGAGCCTCACCTCCGCCACCAGCTGAAGGCTTGTAATCCCCAATTGATTTTAACTCATCCTTAGACTCAACCATCAAACAGATAGCCTGTGCTGACAGACCACCAGGACCAAGCACAAGGCAGAATCACCACAAATCTCATCATTTACAATTTTTTACACAAAAGCACACTGTTAAACATATCTTTGCATAAACAAAGTTCTGGGATACACTAACAACACAACTTTTGTCATCAATAATCCCTTAATAGAAATGCTTTTCAGGTGAAAAAGCAAGTAAACACCGTGCATACTCCTCAAACCTACCTTTCATGGAAAAGAGCACTACAAAGCATCCTAGCAAGGAAATCAGGCAGTTCTTCTTGGAGTACATAATTACCTCACCAACTGGGATATCTTTAGCACCATCAGGGACCAAGATCTTGGCAAGAAAGCCCTCCTCCATGGATTCCATCTCCAAAGTAGCCTTGTCCTGTCAATTTAAATCATTTTTCACACCACCTAAGCAGCACAAAATTACCTTTCTTACAAAACTCGCAGTCCATACTATCTCGGCACCTAATCAGTCTGCTAAAGCTGAAAATAACTTGTTTATACTAATGCAGATGTCCAAATGCCAGCAAGATTTAGTAAAAAGCTATTCAAGCCCATAAAATTGACCCACTCCTCTGTAAAGGGCATGTTGCCAGCCAGTGATTTTTTTGGGGACAAAACTTGTTTTTTCAACAAAAAAATTGGGAAAATTTATTTTTCTAGTGTAAATTTGATTAATTTTGCTGATTTTTTGGAAACCTTGGCCAATTGTTTATTTCACAAAATTGGAAAAAAAAACCCTGTTGCCAGTCTGAAACATGTCCTTTTTGGGGACATCTTCAAAAAAATTTGTGTTGGCATGCTCTCCCACATACAATGATAGTCCCATCATTGCACATAACCCAAAACCTGAACATAGATGGAACCAGAAATGACAATGGCCAGCTTGAACACTTCCAAGCCTGCATATACCAGTAACAGGATTGGGCACATGAACTGACCGTCTCAATCTCACACAGGACATCACCTGCACTAACAGCATCTCCCTCCTTTTTATGCCACTTTGCAATGTTACCCTGCACAATGCAGATTTGCAACTGTTCAGAAGCTGTGACAGATTTTGTCAAGCCAATCCGGGGAAACAAACAGCAGTCAATGACATCAAATGACCGATTGATGCAGAAAACCATGAGAGGGTTCCACTGCTCTGAAATTCATTAGGTTTTTAAAAGACATATGTGCAGAGTAATCTTCAAGATGCATAATGGAGACTGGCACATGGATTAATTGCAAGATTTCAGATGCACAATGATGTGCTCTTAGTTCAGACATTCCAACTAAAACTGCATGCCCACCTGGGTCATTGTAGGTGAAAGTGAGGGCATTCCAATCTCCTGAACAAGATTCCCTGTCCAACATACAAACAACTGCCTATCTCAGTGTCCTGCACAGGTCCAAACATCAATCCAGTGTTCTCTGCCTTGGTAAAGCCACCACTCAAACACGTAACCCAGAAAAGATAACACTCATGACATCTGGTAATTAGTTGCACACTATAGGACATTGATTAACACATAAAACAGACAGGGGGCTGAGGAGTCACAGTCAAGCTACAATGCTATGGTTATCTGATTAATTACTGAAGAAGTGTCGTGTCTCAACAAAGAGTCACAAACCCTCCAGTCCGCTCAACAGGTCAGATAACAGCTAGCAAAATAATTGACTGTTTGACTGAAGTACCCTTGAAAAAGATGCTTGGACACCCGGATATGAATGAAATGCATTGCTAAATGCGATCCTATTTTTTGCATGAGAAATTAATTCTGGCTTAATCCACTCATTAGGAATGTGTGTGCAGAGTTTCCGGCCAAGGATTTGATGTGCAGAATAAGCAAAATACCGCTGGAAGCATGAAACCCTGATGTCTGTGCTCCTGCATAGTTCTTCAGAATCATGACAGATCGGATCTGGGAAGTGGGCCTGAAAAGAAACACATAAAAGTAAGTACAGAATTCTCAGCCATTTCGTCCCAAAACCATAAAGAAGAAGCGGAAGAAACAACCAGCGAAACAAGTTCAGACTTCGGCCACCACATCCCGCGTTTTCTCCGTCGGTGCCCCGCGATCAATGGGCGAGTAGTTGATACAACCTTGAAAAAAAACGGAACTCGTATTTGCCCTAACAATGAGCTCTCAGATCCTGCATGTACCTAGTGGGAAAAGCACCCAATCGGAAGTACAGACGCATCTGCGAGTGCGAGGAAAAGCTCCGCTGCAAGGAAAACTCCCCGTTGCCACATCCAGACCCGAAAGCCGCCCCCGAGAAAGCAGACGAAGAAGGAGGAGGAGGAGCTCCGGAGTGCAAGCGGCTGGATGACGACACGACATAAGTGGCTCCTCTGCGAGCCACGCTTAAAGCCGATCGGCGGGAAGCCATCATCGCTGATGTTCCAAAGATCCTCAGTCCTGTCTTCACTTCACAAGAGGAAGAAAAATCCCACAGAAGCGAGATTCATAACAACCCCCCCACGCCCACATTCACATAGTCATCATCGCTTCCACAAACACACACTGCTGACTTCCCTACTGTTCCCAAAGCTTCAGGAAACAACGGTCAGTCAGTGGACACACGGAAGACGACCGAGAGAGTGCAGCAGGTTGCAACCCTGATGGACGCTCGATCCAGTTTTTTGGGTGTACAAAGAGGAGCAAGCGGCCCTCAGAACGAAAGGAATCCGGCGCTCACGAGCCTGCCTGACCTGCCTGCGCGCAGTCGCTCCTCACGATCCGCCACGCGCACGCACCAAATGGTTTGCACGCCCGTCGTCGTCATGTGCATTGATTAGGCCTTTTTATTTGTTTCCTCACCGCGACGCCCTTGGTGTCAATCCAAGTGTCCTGTGCGTTGTATTCTCATGGGTGCCTTTTTTGTGTGTGGGGGGGGGCACGGTGAACCAGCGCCCACCAGCGCACTTTGAAGGATGGATGGATGGTAAGTGGTCAGGAAACAGTTTTCTGTTGAGTTCCAGTTCCATAGTTAACCATGGTGGTTAGTACAGTTGATTTTTTTTTAACTACCTAGTTACTAACAACCCACAAGCAAATTGTTAGTAGGTAGGTAGTAAAACCAGCCTTTACCTGTGTATAAACCATCTACTTACCTAGTAGTTACCTAATAAGCAAAAGAAAAAAATATATTGAGTAACATGCCCTCCAATTTCACTAAAACAATCAAAGTAGGTCTTTAACTAATTATATATAGTTCCTATTATGCACAAGAATGGGTCCTCTATCTCTTTCTAGGGTCACCCTAGCCAAGTGGTTCCAAGTGATACACCCAAATAGGCGATCCCCTTTTCATAGAATCCTTAAGCCCTAGCATGTGGGCATTCCCAAAGTAAGGGGCCTATGATGAAGCAATAGTTGAGTTCGGCCTTGCATTTGGGAATGTTCACCACCCATGGGCTTTACCCATGGTAAAGCACAATGCAAGACGTCATCATGAATATAAAGCATTTCAAGAGTTTTCATTTTCTATTAGAACACACTTCCTCACATGAAGGAAGATTTGTTCCTCAAGTGAAAAGAGCCTTCCCTTGATCACATGCAAATGTTCTGCCACTTGAGTTTTAAAAAGTCTTTTGTTAGGAAGGCATGCTCCCCTAGGCTTCCACTAAATTTTCAGACCTAATTGAGACTATGACCCTTAAATTAAGGATGGCCCTAGGGAGCAAGCCTTCTTCACCTATACCTAAACAATAGGTAGATCACAAGGTGTATGAGGAAAAGAATTTTTGTGCCTACTCCTTAAGAGTGAGAGAGAAATTTATAAAGGTGCATTCACACTTGGTGTTAAGGACTCTAGTATAAGTCCCTTAACACCAAGTTACTCATTTAGAACCTAAACCTATTTACCACGAAGGTTTTATGTTAAGGTATGCTCTCTTGTTGCCTTTCTATTGAGAGAGGCAGAACCAGCAGCAAACATCTTTAGCATGATGAAAGGGAGTGTGATGGTTGTGAGCTGCCTAAAAGGGTAGGTTGTAAGTTCCAATCCCACCTCCAACTTGGATACCTTGATTGTAGCACCTTTCAAGGTTTTGAACCCTGGTGGTATCCATGTATTACTTGGTCTATCCATTAAATAGACCAACTTGGAGGGGGTTCGGGAACTTAATGTTCCCCTTGTGGTTTGCCCTCTTGGGTGGTTCATTTGTTCTTCTTGGATGTGGGTCCTTTTATTTTGTTCCTTGTTTTCCCCTTTTTTGGGTGCTTTGGTTAATTTATGGTTGCAAGGTTTCATCATCAATAAATGCCAACTTCTCTTAGTTTCAAGGACCCTACTAACTCTTGGAATATCAATCAACTTAGCCCCAAGCATCATGAGAAATTTCCTAGTGTATTTTGAAGGCCCCTTTTTTATCATGAATATCCCTCCTAGAGAATTGAAGGGATTTTACACCTACTCCTTGAGAGTGGGAGCAAAATTATGCCTTCTTGTAACCATAAGATCCCTCCAACTTTTAAGGAGGTGTAAGATCTCTCTTATGTCTCATGATTTACATATGTTTCAATTAGTTCATGATAGTGTTTGCCTTGTATTTTATGATGGCTAATTCCTATGGGTGTGCATCACTTCTCAAATGCTTAGTTGGACTTGGTTCTCACCTTGTCTTAGGCCCCTTATCTTAAGAATACCACAACTCTGAAGCTTTACCTTACATGTAACTTCTCAATTGTTTGTTGCTTGAAGAAATCTTAAAAGTTGGATTTTAATTTTTATTGCATAATTTGGTACTCATTTATTTAATTATTCATAAATATCAATATTCTCTCAAAATCTAACCATTGTCACAATCTCTCTTAGTAATGTTAATTGTAGGTCAAATTAGTTATTGCCATCATAGCTATGATTTCAATGTTGTCAATCTTATCCTTACAATGTGTTGATTTTATTTGAATTTTTGGTCTTAGAAGTTAAAGTTATTACAATGTTGGTAGTTTGTGTCATTTGTGTTGACACTAATTATATATGCTTCTTGAAGTGTTACTTATTATAGTTGTAATAGAGATCTTGTAAAAAGTTGTAATTTCTTGAGGTTTTAGAAAGGTGTTTTCACAAGAAGGTGCATGAAGTGAAAGAAATCTTCTATGATAATGTGAAAAGTTTTGGTTCTCTCATCATTGAACATTTAAAGTGTTTTTTTTTAATAAGGAAAAGACATGCAAATAGGTGTGCAAGCAATTTAAACTATGATGTGCATCATTTGTTACCTTCAAAGTTCATGAAATGGTCTTGCATGTTCATTAAAAGGCATGTGTAATACAACATTTCACATGGAATCACAACTATAGAAACACTTGTTGAATGAACATGGCACAAATCATACAAGCTACAAGGTTGGATCAAAAATTATGATACATATGATTGAAACTAGGAAAGTGTGAAAAATGAAAAAGAATGCCACCATTATTTGTCATCAAGCTCTTTGGGCATCGCATCCATACATTGCCAACATATTTGCAACACAAATATTTCATCAAAGACTTTATGTTTTCATCACCAAGGTTAAAAATTGCTTTCAAACATTGACTATCTTTAACTTTGGTGATTTGTTGAACATAATGTGTAGTTGATTATTTCCATTTTAAACTAATAGTAAAAAACACATTATTACGATAATTGTGTAAAATGATATGACCATTCAACCCCTATGACTTGTGCAATCAGTAATGTGGCTTTTACCTTTAACATCATATCAAGGTTTAACACATTTTTTTGGTAATTACCATACCTTCTTGTTAGATTTTTTAAAAATTAATTAAAAATTTGCATGGAAAGATTCCTCATAAATTTCATGGGAATTTTGATGAATTGTATACAAATTTATAATCCATCTCAATGGATATCCTAAAAATTTACAATTAGAATAATGAAAATGTGAAAATTGGTCTATGTTGCTTAATTATATTTTATAAAAAAGGTTCAAGTCATCCAACAAGTTCACAATTCAAGTTGGCTCATTTCTTACAACCTTGCACACACATATTTGATCACTACTTAGCTATGGCTTGCATTTTATAAGATGAAAATATACAATTTGTAATGATAAAATAATTATAACATAATTAAAATTAGTCCAAATTTAAGGTTATAATTTCATTCTTGAATAATTTCAAGATATCTTATTAAACAACTATAGTGATGGAAAAATAATAAATAAGAAACATAAATAAAAATCAAGTCAAAGTATTTGATAACTATGTGTTGAACTTTAAAATCTTAACTTCAAGTGTCAATATGGTTTCATAGCCCAAAAATTAATTGATTTCAACACTCACCTATTGAAACTAACCATCCCATATGATAATCTCATTGATGATATGTCCTTACAACAATTTCAACTTATGAACTAATTGATCGATTACTATTATATATACATAGAATGAAAATTTCAAAATATTTTTGCTACAACCTTATCAAATGTTGTTAATTACAAATCACTTGGCTTAAAGAGACTGTATTTTAATGTTGGAATCCTAACCTTCCAGTTTTGAAATACCAAAACATGTTCAAATCAAGTGATATTTGGATCATTAAAAAGGTTGTAATGCAAGTTATAACAACATCAACAAGGCATTGCCAAAACAAAATAGTTTTTAAAAAAGTTATGTGAGTTTGAAAGGTCATGACAAAAATAACTCTTGACCATTTATATGGTGATTTGTGAGTACTAATCATGTTTGATTCAAGATGGGAATATGATTATGGGAAGTTATTTTTAAATGCTTCAAAGTTATGTTTTTTCACAATTATGAACTTCAAAAATCAAAAGGGCACCAAGATGTTTTAATTTTTGGGAATCTCAAATTATTTTGAAAAAAAATCATTGGTTTGTAGTTATCATCGCGAGCTACATAGTATATTGTAAAAGGACAAAGTAATGTGCATCCCTTTAAGGTGTTTAGGGCATGATGAGTCTTGTGAATTCATGAAATATGTTTAGTTTAATTACATTAATCATTTTCTTTTATTTGATTGTATAGAGTGAAATGATCGAAAGTTCTATTTGGGGAACCAACTTGTCATAATTTTATTTCAGAGCTTTCATCCCTTTTGGTAAACCATAAAGAGCTAGATGGAACATGTGTGTTTCTACATTTTGCTACTAGTTTTGGGATTGAAAGTTTAATTATTTAACATCACTTGATGAACTTGGGGGTGTGTCAATTAACATGAACTTTTGGGTTGATTACTGAATGTCTATTAATGAGAAACCAAAAATATATCAAGGGATGAAAATTTGAGGTCAATTTTTTCTTCTACTTGCTTAATTTGTAGCATTTTGTTTATATATCAAGCTTCAAGGAGGTTGTTAACATTAAATAATTATTGTTCCAACACTTTCAAGTGGATTATCAATTTGGGAATTGGAGTTTCATTCAGTATTGAATATTTTGAATAAGCTTTGGTCCTGGACAGCTCACACCTCCATTAAAGGGCTCCTGCCTACCCTCGGGATTACACTTCCTGTGATAAGGGCATTTGTTCCAAAAAGACATCCAAGAGGAGACAGGCATGCCCACAACAGGAAGTCCTGCGATTCCATTGAATCTTAAAAAATCTGGGTACCTACCAATTGCAGATGAAGTGATAGACCAGACAGAATCAATGTGAAGAAAAAACACTGCCATCCAGAGAGCAGAACAAAAAAACAACAATTGAAAAACCTGACTTAACAGGCTACCCATTTGTCCCGATCTTGTGGCAAGCATGAACTACTTGTAATGCCACTACTTGTAACTCCACATTTGCTCCACTAACACTAGGATTTTTGAGTGATTCAAGCTACCATCTCAACTTAAACCTTCAAACACAACCTCCTGAAATTGGACAAAGAAGACATTTGCTGCAGTATACAGTGCATCTCAAGACTGTTGTATGAGAGCTTCCCCAATAGCCATATGCTGAATGCATATATCTAACAATGCACTAGTTTCTTGAAGTGCGGAAAAATAGCATTGGCAAAGAACTCACATACCATAGCAACCAGTCCTTCAAGTACTCCACGTTCTTTAATGACAAAGTCTCAAAGTACTTAAATCTGTCACTAAAGCTTGAGGCATGATTCAGCGGCCTCTTCCACCTCGGCGACCTCCACTGCCTCGGGAGGAGCCCCTGCCCCCACGAAAAGACTGGTTTCTGGTTTGAGAGCCTCTTCCTTCCCAAGAACTTCTACCACCACGCTCACTGCCTCCACCAGCTGATGGAAAGCGTCTGGGGCTGGGGGTTCGTTCACCAAAATCCCTATCATCAGAATAATTGTTGTCTCCAAACTGACTTCCTCGACGGGATGAATCACCCCCAAACCGGTGACTGCTTCGCCCAGATTCTAAATTCTCAAACTGACCACGACGTTGCCCTCCACCCCCACCACGGCCACCTCCACGGCCTCGGTTGGATGCCTTAGCAGCACTGCCCCCACGACCTCCTTGAGTTGCAGACAAGGATCTTGGGCGGAAATCACTATCTTCTTCATCATCATCATCATCACTGAAGTCCATAACATTTTCATCAAAGTCAAAACTGTCATCACTACCAGAACTGACTTCCTCATCTGTCAAATCATCAGCTTCAATATCATCCCAATTTGGAGAGGCAGCTTTCTTCTTGAAGTCTGGTTTCCACTCCTCATGCCTTGTGTGTCTGTTAGGGCTGGAGATATCATCTCGCCTTTCTGGGATGCCAAAACGGCCTGGACGACCATGCTCTTCTTTGCGTCCATATGCAGGTTTGGAAAAATTACCCCTCCCTCTGTCATCACCTCTACCTGATGATCTTGGCCTCTCCTCTTGGCATTCATGACACTCCTGGTTCTTGCTATAGTTATGAAACTTGCACCTATTAACAGAAAGACAGTTTGAGATGTCTACCAATCAATAGCACCCACAACAAAACCTGTACAAACCAGTAATCTTGTCTTCTCTGATTCCTGATTGCTTCAAAACAAAGCTATGCATGTAACACACCCCACATGCACTTGAAACAGTCTTGAAAAGCACTGATTACCAAAGACTGGCTGAACTCCAGGGGAAAACAAATTATGATAATGGTGTCCTTTAAAGAAAAAGGTGTCAGCTGGAATTGGCGAGAAACTCACTTGGGACAAATCCAGTCACCTTGCCGTAACTCTTGTGTTATAGGCTTTGCCACATCACATTTCCGGCACACCCTGTTTTTGGAGAAGTTGACAAAATTGCACCTGGAACAAGCACCAAGAGAACACTGTTCTTCATATGCTGTAAAAGTGTTCAAAGTTCAGATGGAATCCATGTCAAAAAAAAATTTCATTCCTAAGGTTATCATTTGGGTCAATGACTTACTCACTACACTTCCAGTCCCCTGGCCGTAAATCCAAAAGAGGTCGTGTAGCATTACACTCACGACATTCACTATTCCTCTGGAAGTTCACATAATTGCACCTGGAGTCGACAACAAAGCCAAGTTGGAACTCCAGCATAAGATTGCATGTACATAGATATACCTTCAGAGGCACTGAGAACTTCTCTATCCTTGCAATGTAAATCAAACCTGAATAGAATTGAGAGATGACCTGACGATGAGGTTATGGAGATTTAAAATCCTACAACATATCAGCAAACAGGAAAAAGACAAGAAAAGGAGAAAATAGACATCCATCTTTAAACAATGAAGAAGAGAGAAAAGACACTGCAGTTACAGACACTGCACCTAACACTAGGCATGACATGAGTGGACCAATAAGATAAATAGGTACAAATCTGAATAAGATCCTGACTCTACACACCACTCACATCATAGAATCAAATAAGGAACATGGTTACCCACCTACAAAAATAAAGCCATGATGAAACCTTTGGAAAAAAGACTTCATCCCAACTTTTGCAATACTTAACCTAACAATCTTAGCATCAAGGACATAGCCAGGCAGGAGGGCTTATGTCAACCTTGCAAGTGTTTGTGATTTCAAAACCTTTGAAGTGATGATGCCACTCATGGTCAACCTTGTATGGTAGGGTAATTGGTGAATTGATCATACAAAGTATCTTTCATAAGAATAGAGAAATCTCCATTCTCACGATGAAGAAGAAAACAGCGAGGTTAACACTTCTTCAGGAAGCCACAGAAAGAACCAGCCAAGGGGAGATACAAAACAAAACACGAAAAACACACAGTGGTATGAACGAAAGTGCCAGTCTCACACCTGTTCAGGGACCATCA
>Ga0116227_10000271_pt1 | contig 94800 bp, 88 predicted proteins | sample S1TSphgellanicum_FD_89693 | JGI IMG/M metagenome (GOLD analysis project Ga0116227, IMG submission 89693) | Host-associated microbial communities from peat moss isolated from Minnesota, USA - S1T2_Fb - Sphagnum magellanicum MG | ecosystem: Host-associated > Plants > Peat moss > Unclassified... | reverse complement strand
GCGGCGTCCGCTCTGGCGTAGATCTCCTTCCAGCCGCCGTCGTTGGCGTTACACAGCGCGACTCCGAAGCTGCCCGTGAAATGCAGGCTACCCTTCGGCGCCGACACGCCGGTCTCCGCCACTTGTTGGCGCACACGCTCGGCGACGGCGCGCAGCGAATCGCGATCGAGATCGCCGAAGCACAAGATCGCGAATTCCTCGCCGCCCAAGCGGGCCGCGATGTCCCGGTCGCAGCGCAACTGATCTTTGAGCAAGTTACCCACCGCACGCAGCACGTCGTCCCCGACATCATGGCCGTGCTCATCGTTTACGCGTTTGAAATCGTCCAGATCCATCAGAATCAATCCATAGACATCGCCGGTATCTTTGAAGAGTCGCGCCGCCTGCTCGCTGCGCTCGCTGAACACTCGGCGATTCGACAAGCCGGTCAGATAGTCCGTGGAGCTTTCCCTTGCCAGCTTCTCGTTCGTCGCTTCCAACGCTAGACGGGCGGTGCGAGCCTCGGTCACGTCGCCCGCCAGGACGAAGAACCCGCGGGTCGCACCGGCGTCATCCGCGTCCGGAATGAACTGAAACTCCACGAACGCCGCGCGCCCGTCGGATTTCACCGTGCGGCGTACGAAGTGTTGATGCTCGCCGGCCAGAGCTAGTTGAGCCAGTGGTTCCACGCTGCTGAAATGCCCGTCGCCCAACAGCGTGCGCATGCTCGTGCCGATGATCCACTTCGGTTGCAGCCTGAAGAGTTCCTGGTAGGCGTTGTTGGCGAACTCGCATTGCAGTTCCCGGTTCCAGTAGCCAATCATCGCCGGCACATTGTTGGTGATTGAACGTAGGCGGTGCTCCACGAGGCGCAGCGATCGTTCGGAGTCCAGTACTTTTCTGATATGAGTTTGCAGCTCACGGTTCTTCGACCGCAAGCGCTGGGTCTGACGCGTCACCTCCGCTTGCAGGGTGTCGCGCGCCTCCATCAGCTCGGCCTCCGCCTGCTTGTGAGCGGCGATATCCTCGATCACCGTGATGACATAGTCGGGCTCACCCGCGCTCGGCCGATTCGGCGTCACGAATAGATGACACCACAGCACGGAGCGATCTTTGCAGATAAAGCGATTCTCGAAGCGATAGCTTTCGTGCTCGCCCGCCTGCATGCGTTGAAAGAGCGCGGTGATGTTCGCGAGATCATCGGGGTGAGTAATGTCGGAGAAAGACATCGTATGAAACTGATCCTCACCATAGCCGAGCATTTCACAGGTGCGCTGGTTGACGCGCAGCAGCTGGCCGGACAAGTCGGTGTGGACGATGGCGACCGCCGCCTGTTCGAAGCTATCGCGAAACAGTTTTTCATTTTCATGCGCCAGCTTGAGGTCCGCGTCCGCCACGGTCGCATCCTCGAGCGCATGGATGGCATCTTCGAGAATCTTTGCAAATTGGGTGACGGCCTGTATCTCATTGGCGTCGAACTGCCGCGGCCGCGTGTCGATTCCACACAGCGTGCCGAGCGCGTGCCCGGCCTTGCTGTAGAGCGGGGCACCGAGATACGCGCGGATATGAGGTGTCGACGTGACCAGCGGGTTGCCGGCGAAACGCGGATCCTTGGTGGCATCCGGCACATTGAGCACCTGCCGCTCGACAATGGCGTAGGCGCAGAACGACGCTTCCCGCGGTGTCTCGCTGACATCGATTCCGACGCGCGCCTTGAACCACTGGCGGTGTTCGTCCACCAGCGAAACGAGCATGATCGGGACATCGATGACTCTGGCGGCGAGTTGCGTGATGCGGTCGATGGATTCCGACGGTGGAGCGTCGAGCCAACCCAACCCGCGCAAGGCGGCGAGCCGTTCCGCCTCCCGTGGCGGTTCACCCGGCTTCAGCACGGACTCTGTCCCTAATCTTGATTCCGTCTTGCTCTGTCATCCTCGTCTACCGGTCGTCTTCACACTCCGCAGCAATCATAAGTTCAATTGCGAAATATGTTGCAACGTCTTATGAAATATGCTGGGTCGATCACGTTTTACCATTGAAGCGCCGCATCGAGGTCGCTCGGTGCGCCGCGAAATCCCGGAAAAATGCGATTTATTTCGCTATTTTCTGCGGATCCAGCATGAGTCAGACTTGTACCCCGGCACGCTAAATTCGACCGTTTCACGTGGCCCGGATGGGCGAGTACCCCGACGGGAACGGACCAGTTCCCGCCGGGATACTCGCCCACCCAGGTCTTTCCTCAAGCCGCTTGGCGACTCAAGCAAGCGTCAATTCAGCCATTCAAACTCACGTTGCCGAGGTCTAGGTTCGATGCTGCGTAAAGTCTTAAAGCTACTGCACGAAATCGGCTCGGTCGGCGTCATGGGTTCGTTCGCCGCGTGCATCGTGCTCGTCGCCACCGCTCCCACGCATTCCCTGGTGGCTTACGCCGCCGTGCGTCAGGGCATCGCTGCGATCTGTCAATGGTTACTGGTGCCCTCGTTGGCACTGGTCCTGGTCAGCGGCTTGCTCGCCATAGCCGCGACCAATGCCTACAAGGACGCTGGCTGGGCCTGGGTAAAAGCGTTGCTCGGCATCAGTGTGTTCGAAGGTACGTTGCTCAACGTGGCAGCCAGCGCGCGTCAGGCCGCCGAACTGTCCGCCGCCGCCGCGGCCGGCCATGGAGATGCCGCGCAACTGGCGCAGGTGCTACACACCGAATGGGGCGGTTTGTGGATTCTCATGGCGCTGTCGGCGGCCAATATCGTGCTGGCGGTGTGGCGACCGCGACTCTGGAGTACGCGGCGATCCCCTGAAGGTACGTCTGGGTCGCCAATAGATCAGTAAATCGACGGACTTGACCGCTGCGCAGGCCAAGCAGTTGTCGCGGATTGTGGAGGACTTGAAATGAAGAAGGCTCTTTTCGACGAACTACTCGAATGATCCGACGAATGTACTCGAGGCGCTGGCGGCCTGAGAGATGCCGCCGGCAATGCTAGCAGCCGGCGCTCTCGTTCAGCGGCGAAGCCGAAGCACGCGAGCACATCGTCATGGGTCAACTGAGGGAAATCCTCGATCAGTTCGGCCTAGCTTCCGCCTTGGGCCAAAAAGCCCAAGACCTCGCCTACTGTGATGCGCGTGCCTCGCACACACGGTTTGCCAAAGCGAATGGCAGAATAGACGACGATGCGGCTGAGATGTTTCATTTAGCGTCTCCACGTCGCTCACCCGTTGAAGGGTTAATATACAGCTGTAGTTCACGTCTGTGCTGGTGGTTAATCGTTATGGAAAAGAGGCCTTTGCCGCCGGGGTTTCAATCCCGAAAAATCCAGCCCGTGGATCTGCCGAATCCGGCGTCCTTCCGGGAATTGCGGCCTGCCATTCTCGGCACGCCGCCGTCCATGAAGACACGATGGTTCGAACGCAAGCGCGTGCTCACCGCTCTTGGCATTGCCGCCTTCTTGCATGTCAGCTTAGGGCTAGCGTGGTGGTTGACCCCACCCCTACGCCTGAAGGCGGGCTACGCCCCAGACCGGTGGGTGCAGGTGGTATCGTTGCCGAAAAGCGATCCGAAGGTGGCGCCCACGACTGAGCGATCGCAGACAAATCCATCCGTCATACAGGACGCCTCCGAACAGAAGGCATTACCGCCCGCCACCGCGGCGCACAGGAAGCGCCGCCACTCGCAAGCCGCACCATAAGTCAGACGCTTGCCGCAGACGCGGCGATTCTCGCCAACCCCGCCTCGATCGCCCGCCGCACTTCCTCATTGAGCTCGCGCGGATTCTTGCCGTTGGACACGATCGGCTCGCCGATCACCATTCGAATGGTGCCGCGCTGTTTGACGATGCCGCGCCGCGGCCAGAATTTCCCCGCATCGTGCGACACCGGCACCACCAGATTGCCCGTGGAGGTGGCGAGCAACGCGCCGCTGACACCGTATTTTTTGGTTTCACCGACCGCAACGCGAGTGCCTTCCGGAAAGATGACGATCCAGATGCCGTCGGCGAGCCGTGCCTTCCCCTGGTCGACCACCTGGTTCACCGCGCGGTGCCCCGCGCCGCGATTGATGGCGATGGGACGCAGAACCTTGAGACCCCAGCCGACGAAGGGGATCCACAGGAGCTCGCGCTTCAACACCCAGCAATGCGCGGGAAAGATGACGAAAAATGCGATGGTTTCCCAGGCCGAGGCGTGATTGCTCATCACGATCTGTGCGCCCGCCGGAATGCGCTCGCGACCCTCGACCACGAAATCCAATCCGCACAGATGCTTCAGTACCCAGAAAAGCTGCACCGCCCACCACCGTGCCATGCCGAACAGATGGCGATAAGGCAGCCAGAAGCACACCCCCATGAACCCGCCGACCACGCAGGCCGACAAGATCATGTAGGCGGTGAACAAGAACGACCGTAGCGTCTGCATCGTGATTCTCAGCCCGGCAAACGCGACAGATCGGCGACACCGCCGAGCAGTTCGGCGAGATCCCGCAGCAAAGCCAAGCGGTTATTGCGCCGTTGCATATCCTCATCCATCACCATGACGTGTTCGAAGAAGCCGTCGACCGCGGTGCGCAGCCCGGTCAAGGCCTGGAGAGCATCGGCATAGCGCTGTGCGGCGATGGCGGGCCGCACGGAACTCTGCGTTGCGGCCAGCACCCGCTGCAGTTCGATCTCGGCTGGTTCGACGAGAGTCTCCAGGTTCACCATCGCTCCGGCAGCCGGGGGCGCCTTGCGCAGAATATTGACGACGCGTTTGTTGAGCGCAGCCAATACACCGGCATCCGGCAGCAGTAGAAACACCTTGAGCGCCAGCAGGCGGGCTTCGAAATCCAGCGGCGAGCGCGGCTTGCGCGCGAGCACGGCATCGATCATTTCAGCCGAGGTGCCGTCCGCGCGTTCCAGCAGCAGTCCGCGCAATCGCTCCGCGATGAAGTCGTAGACTTCGTCGGCGATGCCCGGGCGCTGCACCGGCTGCGCCGCGGCCGCCGCCTCGAGGATCTCGACCAAGTCCAGCGCCAGCCGCCGTTCGAGCAGGATGCGCAGCACGCCCAATGCGGCGCGGCGCAGGCCGAAGGGATCCTTGGTGCCGGTGGGTTTCTCGCCGATGGCGAAGATGCCGACCAGCGTGTCCAGCTTGTCCGCCAGCGCCAGCGCCTGTCCGGTTTTGCCGGTGGGCAGCGTGTCGCCGGCGAAGCGTGGCTTGTAATGTTCCTCGAGCGCCAGCGCCAGTTCCTCAGGTTCGCCCTGCGCCGCGGCATAATACCGGCCCATGGTGCCTTGCAGCTCCGGGAACTCCCCCACCATGGCGGTCATCAGATCCGCCTTGGCCAGTTGCGCGGCGCGCCCCACCAGCGCGCCGGCACCGATGCGGTTGCCGATCAGCACGGCCAACGCCGCGACGCGCCGACTCTTGTCCGCGTAGCTGCCCAGCTTGCTTTGAAAGGTCATGCCCACGAGCTTCGCCGCATGGGCCTCGAGCGTGATCGCCCGGTCCTGTTCCCAGAAAAAAGCCGCGTCGCTCAATCGCGGTCTGACGACGCGTTCGTTGCCTGCGCGTACCACCGCCGGATCCTTGCTCTGGATGTTGCTCACCGTCACGAAGGCGCCGGTGAGCGTGCCGTCCGCGGCTTGCACCGCAAAGTATCGTTGATGATCTTGGATGGTCGCGATGACGACCTCCCGCGGCAATGCCAGAAAACGCGTCTCGAAACGACCGGTCACGGGCACCGGCCATTCCACCAGGGCGGTCACCTCGTCGAGCAGAGTCTCCTCCATCACCGCGGTGCCGCCCGCCTCCGCGGCGGCGGCGATCACGCCGGCGCGAATCAACTCGCGCCGGGTGCCGAAATCGGCCACCACCTTGGCGCGGCGCAATTGGCGTTCGTAGGTGGCCGGGGATTGCAGGGCGAACGGTCGCGGCGCATGAAAGCGGTGGCCCGTCGTGAGCCGGTCGGAGCGCAGTCCCAGCACGTCGGTCGGTATCACCTCGTCGCCATACAACAGCACGGCGGTGCGCACCGGCCGCACGAATTCCACCGTGCCCGCACCCCAGCGCATGCGCTTGGCGATGGGCAGCGCGGCGATCGCCTGATTGATGAGGTTGCCGAGCAGAGTCACGGTCGCGGCGCCCGGTTCGGTGCCGCGAAACGCCAGCCATGCGCCCTTCTCCGTAGTCAAGCGTGCAAGATCCGCGACCGCCACACCGCAGCTCTTGGCAAAGGCGCTGGCCGCCTGGGTCGGCGCGCCGGTGGCGTCGAACGACGCGGCCAGCGGCGGGCCGCGACGCTCGTTCAGCCGGTCCGCGGCGAACTCGGCGCAGGCCGCGATGCGCACCGCGAGGCGCCGCGGGGTCGCGAAACGTCGGGCCTTGCCATGCGCGATGCCGGCGCCCTGCAAGCCTTTGAGTATGCCCTCCTCGAGTGCCGCCGAGAGCGCCAACAACGTGCGCGGCGGCAGCTCTTCGGTGCCCAACTCGAATAGCAGATCACGCGCCGCCATCAAGCCACCTGCTGTGCGGCGTGAGGTTTCAGCAGCGGAAACCCAAGCGCTTCGCGGCTTTCGCGGTAGGACTCGGCCACGCCGCGCGCCAGCGTGCGCACACGCAATATGAAGCGCTGTCTTTCGGTGACCGAGACCGCATGCCGCGCATCCAACAGATTGAACGAATGCGACGCCTTCACCATCTGTTCGTACGCGGGCAACACCAATTTGTCGTCGAGCAACCGCTGGCAGGCGCGCTCATGCGTGTCGAACTGCGCGAGCAACACCTGGGTGTCCGCCTTCTCGAAGTTATAGGCCGACTGCTCCACCTCGTTCTGGTGGAACACGTCGCCGTAGGTGATCGTGCCGAACGGCCCATCGGTCCAGACGATATCGAAAATACTTTCCTTGCCTTGAATGTACATTCCCAGGCGTTCGAGACCGTAGGTGATCTCGCCCATGACCGGCCGACAATCCTGGCCGCCGACCTGCTGAAAATAGGTGAACTGCGAGACTTCCATGCCGTTCAACCAGACTTCCCAGCCCAGTCCCCATGCGCCGAGCGTCGGCGACTCCCAGTTGTCCTCCACGAAGCGGATGTCGTGCGTCAGTGGATCGAAGCCCAGCGCGCGCAGCGAGCCCAAGTACAGCTCCTGAAAATTGTCAGGCGAGGGCTTGATGCACACTTGGAACTGATAGTAGTGCTGTAGCCGGAACGGATTGTTGCCGTACCGGCCATCGGTGGGTCGCCGCGACGGCTGTACGTAGGCGGCGCTCCAGGGCTCAGGCCCCACCGCGCGCAGAAAGGTGGCCGTATGAAAGGTGCCGGCGCCCATCTCCATGTCGTAGGGCTGCAGCACGATGCAACCTTGCTCGGACCAATATTTTTGCAGCGCAAAAATGAGTTCCTGAAAGGTGCGTGGCGGCTTGGGGTGGGCTTTGGCCATCGACTACTCCGGCAATACGGGCCGCGAGTATAGCGACGGCGCGCGCGAGCTGTCCCTAGTGCGCTAGCTTGCCGCAGGCCCCCGCGCCACGTTGACGACGGCGGTGGCGATGCCTCCACATCGTCCTGCCAGCGGATCTATCGCGCGATGCGATCCCTCATCGCGTTTCCCGGGGCTGACGCACCAAATCGGAGCGCCGCTCGCCGCTTTGGGTCATAATAGCGCGACGATGCTGGCAGAAGGATTGCAAGTGCTTGATCGATATCAAACTCGCAGTGGCACATTTGCTGCATTGTCACAGAACCCGGCCTGCCGGGCCCGAAGCGCCATAGCCCCTCGAGGAAGCAAATGACTCCCGCTGATGTTCTGAAATTGATCAAGGAAAAAGACGCGAAGTTCGCCGATCTTCGCTTTACCGACACTATCGGTAAGGAACAACACGTCACCATCCCGGCGCGTCTGGTCGATGATGACCTGTTCAAGGACGGCAAGATGTTCGACGGCTCCTCGATCGCAGGATGGAAGGGCATCAACGAGTCGGACATGATTCTGTTGCCGGACCCCGCCACCGCATTGATCGACCCGTTCTACGAAGAAACCACGGTCAATCTGCGCTGCGACGTGATCGAACCGACCACCATGCAAGGCTATGGACGCGACCCGCGTTCGCTCGCGAAGCGCGCCGAGGCCTACTTGAAATCCACCGGCATCGCCGACGGCGCGCTGTTCGGGCCGGAGAACGAATTCTTTATTTTCGATAGCGTCACCTGGAAGTCGGAAATGCGCGGCTGCTCCGCGGAAATCGACTCGATCCAAGGTGCCTGGAACAGCAACAAGGCTTACGAGGAAGGCAACAAGGGACATCGCCCCGGCATCAAGGGCGGTTACTTTCCCGTCCCCCCGGTCGATGCGTTCCAAGATCTGCGTAGCGCCATGTGCCTGGCGATGGAGGAGATGGGCCTCAAGATCGAGGTGCACCACCACGAAGTCGCCACCGGCGGACAGTGCGAGATCGGTGTCGGCGCCAACACGCTGACCAAGAAAGCCGACGAGGTGCAGATCCTGAAATATGCCTTGCAGAACGTCGCGCACGGGTACGGCAAGACCTTGACGTTCATGCCGAAACCGCTGGTCGGCGACAACGGCAGCGGCATGCACGTGCACCAGTCGCTGCAGAAGGACGGCAAGGCACTGTTCGCGGGCGACAAGTACGGCGGCCTGTCCGAGATCGCGCTCTACTATATCGGCGGCATCATCAAGCATGCACGCGCCATCAACGCCTTCACGAACGCGAGCACCAACAGCTACAAGCGCCTGGTGCCGGGATTCGAAGCGCCGGTGATGCTGGCGTACTCCGCGCGCAACCGCTCGGCCTCCATCCGCATTCCCTGGATCGCCAACCCGAAGGGACGGCGCATCGAGGTGCGTTTCCCGGATTCCACCGCGAATCCGTACTTCGCGTTTGCGTCGATGATGATGGCGGGGTTGGACGGCATCCAGAACAAGATCCATCCCGGCGATCCGGCGGACAAGGATCTGTACGATCTCGAGCCGGAAGAGGCCAAACACATTCCGACCGTGTGCCATTCCCTCGATATGGCGCTGGAACATCTCGACAAGGACCGGGGATTTCTGACCGCCGGTGGCGTGTTCACCGACGATGTGATCGATGCCTACATCGATTTGAAGATGAAGGACGTCACGCGCATGCGCATGACCACCCATCCCATCGAATTCGACATGTACTACAGTCTGTAAGTCTCCCTGGGGTGCTACGGCCTCGAGGTGACGGCGTCGCCGTCACCTCAGTTTTGTGGTTAAGAGGCGATAGGGCTATGCTTTCGAGTCATGCACCTTTGGCGACTGTTGATCGGGGCGCTGTTCTTGGCCGCTTTTGCGGCGGGAGCCGCCGTGGTCTACAAATGGGTCGACGCGGATGGCATGGTGCATTTCTCCGATCAGCCGGTGCCGGGAGCGGAACGGATCGTCACGGCGGGCAGCGTGACGAACGGCATCAGCGTTGGGGCCAGCGACCCCGGCACGCCGTCCGGTGCGCAATCCCGCACCTCCGCCGCCCCCGCATTCGCGATCGAATCGCCGGCGAAGGACCAAGTCTTCTTCGGCGACGACGTGGTGTCGGTGCGGCTGCATGCCGAGCCCGGACCGCAAGGAACGCAATCCATCGTCTGGACTCTCAACGGCACGGCACTCACGGATCAACCGCCCGGTGCCCGGTCCTTCGCCTTGCCGACGCTGCCTCGTGGGACCTATGTGCTGACGGCCACCATGACCGGTTCGGCGGGAGCGCCGCAGATGTCGGACAGCGTCACATTCTATGTGAGGCAGCCCTCCGAGCTCTCGCCGCAGCACAAGAAATCCTGACGTTGGACCGTACCGGGTCGGACGCTGCGTTTGTTCGCTGAACTGCAAACGCAGGCCCAACCCATCGAGGGCACCGAGCTGCTCGATGCGCTGGTCACCAGCGTTTTTCTGCTCGATCAAGAACTGCATGTCAGTTACCTGAATGCCGCCGCCCAGACTCTGTTGGGCCTCGGGCCCAATCAGGCGCTCGGCCGGCGCTTCACCGAACTCGCGCGCGGCGCCGAGACTTTGCTGGTGCTGTTCGAACGCGCGCGCTCCGGCGGCGAGGGGGTGGTGCAGCGCGAACTGGCGTGGCCGGCCCCCGGCGGCGTCGACCGCATACTCGATTGCGCGGTGACGCAGGTCACCATGGGGCAATCTCAGCAGCTTCTATTGGAAATCGAGGACATCACCCAGCATCGCCGGCTGACGCGCGAGAATGCGCTGCTGGCACAACTCGGCGGCAGCCGTTTGATGGTGCGCCAGCTCGCGCATGAAATCAAAAATCCGCTCGGCGGCTTGCGCGGCGCCGCGCAGCTGCTCGAGCGCGAACTGCTCGATCCGGCGCTGCGCGAATATACCCGCGTCATCATCAGCGAGGCGGACCGCCTCACCAACCTGCTCGACTCCATGCTGGGGCCGGGCCGGCCACCCGCAAAGGTCTTGGTCAACGTGCACGAGCTACTCGAGCGGGTCTATCACCTGCTGCGCAGCGAGGCCCGCGAGGGCGTCACCGTGGATCGCGACTACGACCCGAGCCTGCCGGCGCTCACGGTAGATCCCAACCACATCATCCAGGCCATGTTGAATCTCGGCCGCAATGCCATTCAGGCGCTGTCCGGCAGCGGCGTGCAATCGCCCCGCCTGGTACTGCGAACGCGTGCGGCCTCCAATGTGAGCGTCGGCTCGAAGCGTCATCGGTTGGTCGCGTCGATTCAATTCGAGGATAACGGCCCCGGTGTGCTGCCCGAAATCCGTGACACCATTTTTTATCCGCTCGTCTCGGGTCGCACCGACGGCACCGGTCTCGGTTTGGGAATCGCTCAGGATCTGGTGAGCCGTCACGGCGGCCTGATCGAATTCGACAGCGCGCCGGGTAGAACCATTTTCGTGATCTCGCTGCCCATGGAATCCGTATGAATGCCAAGCCTCTGCAAGTCTGGCTGGTCGACGACGATGCCTCGATTCGCTGGGTGCTCGAAAAAGCGCTGAAAGGCAGCGGCATGATCGCCAAGTGTTTCGACGGAGCCGACAATGCGCTCTCGGCGTTGCGCGCCGATGCGCCCGATGTCTTAATGACCGACATCCGCATGCCGGGGCGCAGCGGCCTGGACCTGCTCAAGGAAATTCAAGTCTCGCGACCGGGATTGCCGGTGATCGTCATGACGGCCCATTCCGACCTGGATGCGGCGGTCGCGGCCTACCAGGGGGGCGCATTCGAGTATCTTCCCAAGCCCTTCGATATCGACAAAGCGGTCGATCTGGTGCGCCGTGCCGCGCAGCAGGCCACGGTGTCCACGGATGTCGAGGCGACCCGGCGCAGCATTCCGGAACTGCTGGGCCAGGCCGCCGCCATGCAGCAGGTGTTTCGCGCGGTCGGTCGCCTGTCCCGCTCCAGCATGACGGTGCTCATCACCGGTGAGTCGGGCACCGGCAAGGAACTGATCGCGCGTGCCTTACATCGGCACAGCCCGCGCTCGACCAAGGCCTTCGTCGCCTTGAACACGGCGGCTTTCACCGCGGACCTCCTGGAGTCGGAATTGTTCGGTCACGAAAAGGGTGCGTTCACCGGCGCCGATGCGCAGCGCCGTGGACGCTTCGAGCAAGCGGACGGCGGCACCCTGTTCCTGGACGAGATCGGCGACATGTCGCCGGCGCTGCAGACGCGGCTATTGCGAGTGCTGGCCGAGGGGGAGTTTTATCGCGTCGGCGGCCAAACGCCGGTCAAGGTCGACGTGCGGGTGATCGCCGCGACCCATCAAGACCTGGAGACGCGCGTCAAGTCCTCGCATTTTCGCGAAGATCTCTTGCACCGGCTCAACGTAATCCGTATCGAGATTCCGCCGCTGCGCGAACGGCGCGAGGATATTCCGGAACTGCTCAAACATTATTTGAGCGTCGCCGGCCAGGAATTGGGCGTAGAGCCGAAGTTGTTGATGCCGACCGCCGAGACCGCGCTGGTCACCTTCGATTGGCCGGGCAATGTCCGGCAACTCGTGAATGCCTGTCGTCGTCTCACCGTCACCGCTCCGGGACGCGAGATTCGCGCCGAAGACATCCCGCCGGATCTAGGCGGCGTGCCCGTGGGTCAGGCCACCAATCATGATTGGATGGCGAAACTGTCGCACTGGGCCGAACAGGAACTGGACGCCGGCACGCAGCGGCTGCTCGATCAGGCGGTGCCCGAAGTGGAACGCATCTTGATCCGGGTGGCATTGCGCAAGGCGGACGGCTTGAAGCAGGACGCCGCGAAGCTGCTCGGTTGGGGACGCAATACCTTGACTCGAAAGATGAAGGAACTGGGCATGGAGGACGTCAGTTAGCAGCCAATGTCTGATTTCCTGACCCATGAGCTGGGTTTATCCGAGAGAATGTTTTACGGTAACTCCGTTGCCGACTGGCTGATCGCCGCCGCGGTCGCCGTCGCCGCATGGTCGGCGCTCTCGATCCTGCGCCGCCTGATCGCGGCGCGCTCGAAGAGATATTCGACCACGCATCGGTCCAAACCGGTGCGGCTCATCTTTTATCTGTTGGGCTACACCAAGCAACTGTCGTTTCTCGCGATCGCGGTGTATGCCGGTCAGGAGAATCTGACCTTTGCGCCGAAGCTGCAGCAGATCATCACCAATGCGGTGTTGACCTTGATCCTGCTCCAGGTGGGCGTGTGGGCGGGGCGTTCGGTACGCTTCTATCTCGAACTCGAGGAAATGGAGCGTGGCCCCGACCGCGTCTTCGCCGGCTCGCTGGACGTCATCAATTTCGTGGCGCGAATATTGATCTGGTCCTTGCTGATCCTGGTTGCCCTCGATAATTTCGGCGTCAACATCACCGCGCTGCTGGCCGGCCTGGGGGTGGGCGGCGTCGCCGTCGCGCTGGCTCTGCAGAACATCCTGGGCGATTTGTTCGCCTCGTTGTCCATTGCCTTGGACAAGCCCTTCGTGGTCGGCGACAGCTTGAATATCGACACCTTCACGGGAACGGTGGAGCACATCGGCATCAAGACCACGCGTCTGCGCAGCGAAACCGGCGAACAGATCATTCTCTCGAACGCCGATATTCTGAAGAGCCGGGTCCGCAATTATGGACGTATGCCCGAGCAGCGGGTTCTCACGACGTTGCGTGTCACCTACGATACGCCCGGCGAGAAGCTCGAGGGTATCCCCAAGCTACTCGAAGGCATCGTGCGCGCGCAGGCCAATGCGCGGTTCGACCGCTGCCACTTGAAAACGCTCGGCGAATCGTCGTTGCTATTCGAGTTGTCCTACTTTGCCCAGCAGCCCAAACTCAATCCCTTGATGGATCTGCAGCAGGCGGTCAACTTCCGCATTCTCGACGAGTTCCGGCGCCTCGGCATCGAGTTCGCGTATCCGACGCAGCAGGTCGTTGTCGAGCGAAAACCGGCCACGGGAAACACTGAGGCAGGCTCCTATCCACGATGATTCACCTGGTGCTGTACGAGCCCGAGATTCCACCGAATACGGGCAACGTGATTCGGCTCTGCGCCAATACCGGCGCCACACTGCACCTGATCGAGCCGCTGGGGTATAGGCTCGACGACAAGAGTTTGCGACGCTCAGGTCTGGACTACCACGACCTCGCCGACGTGAGGGTTCATGCGGATCTCGACGCCTGCCTGGAAACGCTCGCCGGAGCCCGTGTGTTCGCCGTCGAGACCGGCGGCCGACTCTGCTACAGCGACCTCGACTATCGGCCGGGGGATGTGTTCGTGTTCGGGCCTGAAACCCGTGGGCTTCCGGCGGCGGTTCTGGAGCGTCTCGGGCACGCGCATTCGCTGTTCATTCCGATGCGACACAACAGCCGCAGCCTGAACCTATCGAACGCGGTGGCCGTCGTCGCCTTCGAGGCGTGGCGGCGCCTCGGATTTACCGGAAGGGCGTCGACTTCATGGCAGCTGTGAGCTATCCGACATGGCACTGCCGCGCTTGCGCCGCGCGCCTTGCATCCGCTCCGTCCCTTAGATCCGTGTGGCTCACGTGCATTACTCAGGCAGACTCTCAGCGCCGTGCGTTTCCGGTACCGCGCCTTGACTCGTGGGCGCGGACGTCAGGGGAGTCAGCCCAAACAATACTCGGTCCGCCGCCCGCTTCAACGACTGATCGAGCCATGCGGTTATCATCGCTGCATCGATCGCGCCCTGGCGCATCTTGTCGAGCACGAGGTCGCCTACGAGTATCTTGCGTCGGGTCTCGGCCTTGCGCTCGCGCAACGCATTGATGGCGCGTTGGCGCGCCTCGACGCGTTGCTGACGCAGCTTGAGCTGCGTCAGTTTCTGCTGCAGCGTCGAGATCTGTTCATCGAGTTTCGGCATGCATCGCGTCCGTCATTGTCATCGCCCGTTATCCTCGCCCAGGGTCGGCGCCAAAGTGTCTCATATCATGCATAGGCAAGGTACCCTGCACCGGCCAACCGCACTTATACGTTCTTCACAATCGCGGGCATGCTTCAGGTACCCTGAGGCCGAGCACCGTGAGTAACTCGATTTGGCAATCTATCATCTGAACGCAAACGTGATCTCGCGCGCGCGCGGTCAAAGCATCGTCGCCGCGGCGGCGTATCGAGCCGGCGCGCGGCTGCGCGACGAACGTTATGGGGTGGTACACAACTACGTCGGCAAACACCCTTGTGCGCATGCGGAAATCATGGCCCCCGAAGGCACTCCCGACTGGGTACACGATCGCGAACTCTTGTGGAACCGGGTCGAAGCCGCCGAACAGCGCAAGGATTCGCAGCTCGCCCGCGTCATCGAGATCGGTTTGCCGGTCGAGCTGAGCCCTGAAGAATCGTTGGCTCTGGTGCGCGAGTACGCGGCGACGGTGTTCGTGGCCAGGGGCATGATCGCCGACTTTTGCATTCGCCGCGACAACCCTGACAATCCGCGCGTGCACATCCTGCTCACGCTGCGGGTCGTGACGCCCGATGGTTTTGGTCCGAAGGAGCGGCGCTGGAACGGCAAGGCGAATCTCATCGAGTGGCGCGCGGCGTGGGCCGAGCGCGCCAATCTGCACCTCGCCCGGGCCGGACATGCCGAGCGCATCGATCACCGCACCCTTGAGGCCCAGCAGATCGAGCTCACGCCGGCGCGGCGGATGGGTGGCGGCGGCATACGGGGTGCGGCGGACGCTCTGCCGAGTCACCTGGTCGAGCGCATTGCCGAGCAGCGCCGGATTGCGCGCGCCAACGGCGATGCCATCATCGAGGATCCCAGCGTGGCGTTGCGTGCGCTGACCCATGGCTCGCCGACTTTCACGCAGCCGGAGCTCGAGCGATTTCTGCGCTCCAGAACCGAGAATGATGCTCAATCCGCCGCGGCCCTCATCGCGGTGACCCGGTCGGCGGAGCTCGTGGCCCTGGCGGGTCCGGGTGAGCAGGGTCGTTTCACCTCGCGCGACATGATCGAGGCCGCCCAATCGCTGCGGCGCCGCGTCCGCTCCATGGCGAACCGTGCCACTCATTCGATCACCTCGGACACCCACGGCGTGATGCTGTCGCGACTGCCGGCGAACACCGTAGTGCGCCGGGCATTCGAGTATTTGCTCGGCGCAGGCGCTGCCAAGGCGCTGGCGGTCCGCGATGACGCAAACAGGTCCGTGCTGCTCGATGCGGTGGTCGAGGCCTGGACCATCGACGGATTGCAGGCGGTGCGTCTGACGCCGAGAATGCTGGCCGGCACGGTGGATCCGTGTCCACCGGGAGGCAAACCGCTCGTGCCGGCCAGTGTTCTGTTGATCGAGGACGCCGACATGATCGGGTTGAAGCAATTGGAGCGCGCGGTGGCCGGCGCCGATCACGCGCGCGCAAAGGCCGTACTCATCGGCGATCCGGTGCGGCTCGGGGCCATGGGCGGCGCGACGCCGTTTTCGAGCGTGTTGCAAGAACTGGAGGGAACCCCAGGATGATGTTCGAGGCCATTTTGATCGAGAAGGACGCGAAGGGTGTCCAATCACGCTTGACCCAAGTCGATGCCGCGGCGCTGCCTGAGGGCGATGTGACCGTGCGGATCAGTCATTCGACGCTCAACTACAAGGATGGACTCGCGATCACCGGCAAGGCGCCGATTGCGCGCAGTTTTCCGATGATTCCCGGCATTGATTTCGCCGGCAGTGTGCTCGAGAGCGGTGATCCGCGCTTCAAAGTGGGGGACGCCGTGCTGCTCAATGGGTTTGGCATCGGCGAGACGCACTGGGGCGGACTTGCCGCGCGTGCGCGCGTGCGCGGGGATTGGTTGATCCCGTTGCCGCCGGGCCTGACGCCGGCGCGCGCCATGGCGCTGGGAACCGCGGGCTACACGGCCATGCTCTGTGTGATCGCGCTGCAGCGTCATGCGGTGACGCCCGATCGGGGGCCCATCATCGTCACGGGGGCCGGTGGCGGAGTGGGAGGCGTGGCGATACAGATTTTGCACCGGCTTGGATATCGCGTGACCGCCTCCACAGGTCGTCCCGAGGAAGCCGGTTACCTGCGGCAGTTGGGTGCCGATGAGGTGATCGATCGGGCGGAACTCTCGGGCGTCGGGAAACCGCTGACCAAGGCACGCTGGGCCGGCGCCGTCGACAGCGTGGGCAGCCACACGCTGGCGAATATCTGCGCGGCCATGCAGGACGACGGCGTGGTCACGGCCTGTGGACTGGCGCAGGGTATGGATTTTCCCGGATCGGTGGCGCCCTTCATTTTACGCGGAGTGACGCTCATCGGAATCAACTCGGTGTATCGGCCGCTGGCCGATCGCGAGGAGGCCTGGAGCCGGCTCGCGCGCGAGATCGATTTTGCCAAACTCGATCTGATGACGCGGACCATCGGCTTGAGCGAAGTCATCGCAGCGGCGACCGCCCTCATCGACGGGAAGATTCGCGGACGCCTGGTGGTCGCGATCGGTGAGTCCCCGCGGGAGGAGTCTCCATAACGAGTAACCGCTCCGTCCACCCCAACCTGGTGCATTTCGCGCTCGCGGTGGGTGGCTTCGCCATCGGTACCACCGAGTTCGCGACGATGAGTTTGCTGCGTTACTTTGCGCACGATCTCCACATCGATGAGCCTACGGCCGGGCATGTCATCAGCGCCTATGCGTTGGGGGTCGTCGTCGGCGCACCGGTGATCGCCGTGCTGGCGGCAAAACTGTCGCGCCGTACGCTGCTCATCGGGCTCATGGTGGTGTTTGCGTTGGGGAACGGGTTGTCCGCGCTCGCGCCCACTTATCACTGGATGCTGCTGTTCCGCTTCCTGAGTGGCTTGCCGCATGGCGCCTATTTCGGCATCGCGATGCTGGTGGCGGCCGCTCTGGTGCCCACGGACCGGCGTACGCAGGCGGTGGGGCGGGTGCTGCTGGGTTTGACCATTGCCACCATCGTCGGAGTGCCGCTCGCGAACTGGCTAGGCCAAGTCGTGGGCTGGCGTTGGGGGTTCGCCGTGGTCGCCGTACTCGCGTTGTCGAGCGCGGTACTCATCGCGCTATTCGCACCACGCGACCGGCCGCTTGCCGGCGCGAGTCCGCTGCGCGAGCTGGGGGCGTTGCGTAGTGCGCAGGTATGGCTCACGCTCGCCATCGGTGCGATCGGCTTCGGCGGCCTGTTCGCCGTGTATACCTACCTGGATTCGACGCTCATCGACGTGACCGGGGCCACCGCCGGGAGTGTGCCGTTCGTGTTGGCCGCTTTCGGCGTCGGCATGACCGCGGGCAATTTGATCGTTCCGAGATTTGCCGACCGCGCCCTCATGCCCACGGCCGGCGCGCTGTTGGTCTGGGCGGCGGTGGTACTCGCGCTGTATCCGCTGGCGTCGGGCAACTATTGGACGGTGATGCTCGATGTGTTCGCCATTGGTTTCAGCGGCGCGCTGGCCACGGTGTTGCAGACCCGCTTGATGGATATCGCCGGCGACGCCCAGAGCCTGGCGGCGGCGCTCAATCATTCGGCATTCAACGCTGCGAACGCGCTTGGACCCTTGTTGGGGGGCTTCGCCATCGCGGCGGGTTACGGCTTGACTTCGACCGGCTATGTGGGCTGTGGTCTGGCGCTCGCCGGACTGGCCGTGTGGGCGGTATCGTTCGCGGCGTCGCGCTAGTCGCTCTCCGGCCGAAGGTCGCGGCCCATCAATTCCTGCGCCGCCTCGTGCACCGGCTTGCCCTCGTGCATGATCCTGAAGACCTCGCGGCAGATGGGCATTTCAACCATGAGCCGGTCCGCGACCGCACACACCGCTTTTGCCGCGAACACGCCCTCGACCACCTGGTGTATGCCGCGCTCCGCCTCAGGCGTTGATTGTCCCCGTCCCAAGGCGAGACCGAGTCGGCGGTTGCGCGATTGATCGTCGGTGCAGGTGAGGACGAGATCGCCGAGACCTGCCAATCCCATGAATGTTTCGCGCCGCGCGCCCAGTTTCACGCCCAGACGCATCATCTCGGCGAGGCCACGGGTGATGAGGGCGACGCGCGTATTGGCGCCGAAACCCATGCCGTCGGCGATGCCCGACCCTATGGCGATGACGTTCTTGACGGCGCCGCCGACCTCGACGCCCATCAAATCGCTTTGCAGATAGGCGCGAAAATTGGGGCCCGATAGACTCGAGACGAGGGCCTTGGCAAACGGCTCATCGCGCGACGCCACCGTCATCGCCGTGGGCAGTCCCGCACCCACCTCTCTCGCGAAGGTGGGTCCGGACAGCACCGCACCCGGACGATCTCCCAGGACTTCGCCGGCCACCTGATGCGGCAACAGACCGGAACCAATTTCGAAACCCTTGGTTGCCCAGGCGATGCGGCTGCCCTGCTGCAAATGCGGCGCGATGAATTCCAAGGTGTCGCGAAAGGCGTGCGAGGGCACGGCGATCAAGGCATCACGCGCGTCTTTGAGAGCTTCCGCCAAGTCCAAGGCTATTTCGAGCGGCCCGGGGAACGCGGCATCGGCCAGGTAGCGCTCGTTGCAGCGTGAACGCCGCATGGCGTCGAGCTGCGCGAGATCCCGGCCCCACAACAAGGTGCGGCGACCGGTGCGCGCGAGCTGGATGGCCAGCGCCGTTCCCCAGGAGCCGGCGCCGATGACCGCCATCGGTTCCTGTGTGGCGGCCATGCTAGCAGCCTGCCTGACTCATGATGGACCTACTGCGGCCGCGCGCTCAGTTGACCAGGCCGGATTGCGGCGCTTCCGCGGCCGCCTGCGCGAACAATGCGTCGAAATTGACCAGCGGCAGGAGAAAGTTCGGGAAGCCGCCTTTCACGATCAAGTCCGAAATGACCTCGCGCGCGTACGGGAACAATACGCTGGGGCAAAAGCTGCCGATCAGACGCTTCAAATCCTCGAGCGACGCACCGGCAATCGCAAACACGCCGGCCTGCTTCACTTCCACCAGATAGAGCGTTGCGTCGCCCTGCTTGGCCTCGAGCGTGATCGTCAGCAACACTTCGCGCACGTCCGCGGCCAGCTCTTCCGCCGTGGTATTCATGTTGAGCTGAAATTTTGGCTCCCAGCCTTGATTGTTGGGCAGCCGGGGACCGTTCGGCGATTCGTACGAGCAATCCTTCAGGTAAACGCTTTGCAGGCTGACTTGCACGCCGCCCACCATGGTTTCCGTCGCCTCTGTTCTCACCTCGTTCATCAATCCCCCTGAATGAGTTTATCCAGCTCGCCGCTGCCGTCGAGTGCGAACAGATCGTCGCACCCGCCGATATGCTTATCGCCGATGAAAATTTGTGGAACGCTGCGCCGTCCGCTGCGGGCGATCATCTCCTGACGCAGCTTCGAGTCATCGTCGACGTTGATCGGGGTGAATGCCACCTTCTTGCCGGTCAGCAGCGCGCCCGCGCGCTGGCAGTACGGGCACCAGCCCGTCATGTACATCGTGACCGGCGGTTGGGTCATTTCGACAGCGCCTTGCCGCCCGCGCCGGTCTTGGTCAACGGCAGATTGTCCTTGACCCAGGCGTTCAAGCCGCCTTCCAGGCTCGATACCTTGGTGAAACCCAATTTGGTCAGCGTGCGCGCCGCGCCGGCGCCGCCGCTGCCGGTGTCGTCATAGGTAATCACAGGCTTGTCGCGCCACTTCTTGAGGCCGTCGGCCTGGGCCTCGAGCTCCGCGGCCGGCACGTTGCGGGCCTCGCCGATGTGGCCGGCGTCGAAGGACTGCTTGGTGCGCAGGTCGAGCACCAGCGCGCCTTGATTCATCAGCCGTACGGCTTGCATCGCGGAGAGCGCGGCAAAGGCCTGTAGACGCGCCCTGATCTCATAGACCGCGAGCGCCAGCGCGACTAAAACGGCGCCGCTCGCGAGATAGGGATGGTGGCCGACGAACTCGAATAATCGCTGCATTCCGCTCAGGTACTTTGGGTTTTTCCGGCCGCGCAGTATAGCAGCGGGCGGAAGGCTTGTATGCTTGCCATCCTCGGCCAGAACTACGTCAGATGAACCGCTCCTCACGTTACTTATGCCTGTCATTCCTGGTGATTCCGGCGCTTTTTGCGGGTCTGCGGGCGGCGTCCGCGAGCAGCGCGGATTCGGAGCAGGCAAAGGCCAAATTGGCGGAGGTGCGCGGCCGCATCGCAGCGCTCACCACACGGTTGGGCAGCGAGCTTCAGGATCGGGATGCGCTGGCCGCGCGTCTGCGCGAGGCGGAACTCACGATCACGGCGCAGCGCCGCCGGCTGGAGGGCGTGCGCAGTGCGCAAGCGGCCGCTCTGCGCCGCCGCGGCGAATTGCTCGCCGAACGGGCGCACCATCAAAGCGAACTCGATGCGCAGCGGGAGGCCCTCGCTGCGCAGGTACGCGCCGCCTACCTGATCGGCCAGCAGGAACAGCTCAAGTTGCTGCTCAACCAGAGCGATCCCGCCGGCGCAGGACGCATGCTCGCCTTTTACGGCTATTTCGCGCGCGCGCGCGGCGCCAAGATCGAGGAGATCCGTGCCCAGGTGGCGCGGGTGCAGGAGCTGGTCGCCGCGGTGGAGGAGGTCAGCGCGAAATTGCGGCAACTGCAAGCCGATACTCTGCAGGAGATGAAGGATCTGCAACAGGCGCGCGCCGAGCGCGTCGCGGCGCTCAGCGCCGTGACCCAGCAGGTGAGCAGCGGTAATCAGGAACTCGAGCAACTCAAACGCGAGGAGCAGGCCGAAGAAGCGTTGTTGGCGGATCTCGCGCGCGTGCTGCAGGATTTTCCGGTCGACACGCAGCAGAGTTTTGCCGCGTTGCGCGGCAAGCTGCCATGGCCGGTGCCGGGCAAATTGAATGGCGGGCAGTCCGGCTTGCGCCGTAACGGGGTGCTGATCGCCAGCGTGCGCGGCACCAAGGTGCGCGCGCCGTATTTCGGCCGGGTCGTGTACGCGGACTGGCTACAAGGTCTCGGCTTGCTGCTCGTCATCGCGCACAGTGGCAATTACATGACTCTGTATGGTCATGCGGAGGTGCTCTACAAGTCGGTCGGCGACTGGGTGGTGCCGGGCGACGTGATCGCGGCGCTCGGCGACTCGGGCGGCGCCACGCCGCAACTGTATTTCGAGATACGCGACGGCCGCAAAACCGTCGATCCAAAAGCGTGGTTGAAGCCGTCGCCGTGAGGCCGTACTCAATGTGTTATGGCGGCGGAAGGTTGCCGCAAGTATGCTCCGCTGCCTGATGAGCATGAATGCGCGCAACGTGGTGTGGCTGGGTCTGGGCATGTCGCTCGGACTCTCGCTGGGGCTCGCGCGCGGCGAGCCGGGGGAAAAGCCCGCGCCACTCGGCCAGGACGTGCCGTGGGCGGATGCTCGCATGCTGGCCGAGGTGCTGGATCGCGTCGAACATGACTACGTCGATCCCATCGACGATCATCGATTGCTGGAGGCGGCCATCCGCGGCATGGTGTCTTCCCTCGATCCGTACTCCGCGTATCTGAACGCCGATGAGTACGACGACATCAAGATCTCGAGCTCCGGACAATACTCCGGGGTCGGCATCGAGGTATCGCTGGAAGACGATCAGGTGGTGGTGGTGTCGCCGTTCGAAGGATCGCCGGCCGCCGCGGCCGGTATTCGCAGCGGCGATGTGATCACCTCCATCGATGGCATCGCCGTGAAGACCAACGCCCTCGAGGACACCATCGGTCGGATGCGCGGTAAGGAAGGGACCTCCGTGACCATCGGCATTCTGCGCGAGGGCGGGACCGAACCGCTGCAATTTACATTGAAGCGTTCGCGGGTCGAGTTACACAGCGTGAAGTCCGAACTCGCGGAGCCGGGGTTCGGTTACTTGCGGATCGCCGAATTCAGCGAAACCACCGGCGACGATACGGTGCGCGCGCTACGCGCGCTGCGCAAGCGCAACGGCGCGCCCCTCAAGGGCTTGGTGCTCGATCTGCGCAACAATCCAGGCGGTGTGCTCGAGGCTGCGGTCGCCGTGGCGGATGCCTTTCTCGACGGCGGCATGATCGTGAGCGCGAAGGGCCGCACGCCGGAGTCGAATTTCGAGATGCGCGCGAAGCCTGGGGATGAGCTGAACGGCGCGCCCATCGTGGTGCTGGTCAACGGGGGCTCGGCCTCCGCGGCGGAGATCGTGGCGGGGGCTCTGCGGGATAACCACCGCGCCAAGCTCATGGGGCGCACCACCTACGGCAAGGGTTCGGTACAAACCGTCGTGCCCTTATCGCAAGATCGCGCCATCAAACTCACGACCTCGCTGTACTACACCCCGTCGGGCGTATCCATCAATCATCGTGGCATTGCGCCGGATATCGAGCTCGAAAGAGATCCAAAACCGCCCGAGCTGCCCGCACCGGCCACCGCACCCCTCGAGGAGCGCGATCCCGACGTGCAGCGAGCCATTCAGGAGCTCAAAGCGCAGGCCGCCAGCAAGGGTGCGTTGAGCGCTGCATTGCAATCCCGGTAAGCCCGTGCGCAGCACACGCTCCATCGAAATTCTTTGTCTGGCGCTCGCTGCCGTGGTGCTGGTGTGGTCGAAGGCGCTGACCCTGCAGAGCTGGCCCGTGTCGCTCACTCTAGGCACCTTTGCCGTCGCGATCGTGGTCTTTCGGGCGCGCGGTTTCTTCCCGGGCAGCAGCCGCGCCAAGCTGCAGGTCGAATCGTGGTCCATGGTGATTTTCATCACCGCCGTGCTGTGGTTCACCGGCAAGAGCGCCAGCCCGTTGCTGAACCTCTATCTGCTGCCCATCATCTTGAGTGCCTTGACTCTGGGCCGTCTCGTCACCCTGACCCAGGTGGCAGTGATCGCCCTCTGCCATTTGGCCCTGGCCGCGGCCTCGCCCGGTCTGGACGTGGTGTCGTTGATCTATGCCAGCCGCGCCATCGGCGAACTCGCGCCGTTCCTGCTCGTGGCCTATCTGACGACCGCCTTGTCGGCCGATATCACCGAGGCCCGCCAACACATCGAAACGCTGGCACAGACCGATGCGCTGACCGGTCTCGCCAATGTGCGTCTGTTCAACCAAGTCTGGCAGCGCGAGCATAGCGCGTGCGAGCGCGCTCAGGGTTCCTATGCCCTGCTCATGATCGGCATGGACAAGCTCAAGGAGATCAACGAAGGCTTCGGTCACGAGGGCGGCAATAGCGCCATCATGCTGGTGGCGCAGTGCCTGCAGCGGAGCATCCGCGCCACCGACACCGCCGCCCGCTTCGGTGGCGACGAATTCGCCGTGCTGCTGCCGGGTGCATCGCCGGAGGTGGCCGAGTCCGTGGTCAAGCGCGTGCGACATAACGTCTATAAGACGACACTGGATCTCCGATCGCGCATGATTCGCTGCAGCGTCAGCATCGGGGTGGTGAATTACCCCAAGGACGGCAGGGATATGCGCGAGTTGCTGAGTATCGCCGACCGCAACATGTATCGCGACAAGGAGTTGCGCCGGGCGCCGGGAACCGAGGCCAATGCCTAGCAGCCTGTCCGACTGACCACTGATGAACGATTGATCATTTAACTTTATCCAGAAAGATGGCAAAGTTAGGTCCGCGTCACGCCGCTGCGTGATTGACATATGCTCTGCTCCTCCGCATTGATTCAATCAGGAAACGGGATGAAACCGACCAATCGATTGCAGCTATCGGCTTTGGCCTGCGTCCTGTCGGGCCTGTGCAGCTTGAGCGCGGCGGCGAAGCCCGCGGTAGCGCCGAAGCTCAAGTCGAGTTCGGTGCTGGTCATCGATCAAAGCGACTCGACCGTCCTGTATTCACGCCGCGCGGACGTTCCCGCGCCGATCGCCTCGATCACCAAGCTGATGACCGCCTTGGTCGTGCTCGACGCCAAGCAGTCCCTCACCCAGCCGCTCGAAATCACCGAGGCCGAGACCGATCTCCCCCGGGGCGGAGCGTCCCGCCTCGCCGTCGGCACCGTCCTGTCCCGTGGCGACCTCATGCATCTGGCGCTGATGTCCTCCGAAAATCGGGCGGCTCATGCCTTGGGCGTCAACTACCCCGGCGGCTTGCCGGCCATGGTCGTGGCCATGAACCGCAAGGCGGCGGCGCTCGGCATGACCACCGCGCATTTCGTCGACCCGACCGGTCTGTCGAGCGAGAACGTCGCGAGCCCGGAGGACTTGTCGAAGCTGGTCATCGCCGCGTCGCGCAATCCGAACATCCGCGAGTACTCGACCGACCATAGCTATACGGTGCGCGTCCGCCGCCACCTGGTCGAGTTTCACAACACGGATAATCTGGTGGCGAATCCCGCGTGGAACATTGTCGTGCAGAAAACCGGCTACATCACCGAGGCCGGTCGGTGTCTGGTCATGGAAGCGGTGATCGAGGGCCGCAACGTGGTCATCGTGTTGCTGGATTCCGTCGGCAAGCTCACTCGCGTGGCCGATGCCATGCGGGTCAGGAGCTGGATGGAATCGACGGCGACGGAGCGCGTCCAGGTTTCGATGCGCTGATATAGGCTCGTCGCGCTCGTTCGAGCCGCCCCATCCGAGCCAAGAGGGTCTCTCCCGCACCTATGGTTGAGGCTTCCGAACTCGCGACGCCTGGCAACGGACCGGGTTCAGCGCGGGTTCCCGCCGAAGTTCACCGACACACTGGCCACCCAGGTGCGTGGCTCACCCAACTGCACATAGGTCGCGGCGTTGAAGTTCGGCGGGACATCGCCAAAGTAGAAGCCTCGAACGGGGTAGCGCTTGTCGAGCAGATTGCGGCCGGATAAGTAGGCGGACCAGCGCGCGGTCTCCCAGCCCACCTTGGCATTCATCAACCCGTACGGCCGCGAGGTCGTCTCGTTTGGCGGCAGATCGAAATAGTAGCCGCCCATGCCGGTCACATCGACTCGCCCGAAGGGACCGCGCGGATCGCGATAGGTGGCGTTCAGCGCCGCCTGCCAGTGCGGCGCATTCGCCAGTTCTCGCGATACGATCACCGAGGTTGCGCCGGATGTTCCCTGCTGCACGAAGTCTTCGAAGTGCGTCTGCAGCAGGCCTAGATCGCCACCTAGAGTGACGCGCTCGGTGGCGCGCCAGTCGACGTCGCTCTCGAGTCCGTAGTTGTGCCCACTCGCTGCATTGCCGGTGTAGTACACGAAGTCGTCGGGATTGGTTGGATCGCTCTGGAAGCTGGTTTTGATCTGCGCGTTGTGGCGCGAGAGATAGAAGACGTCAGCATTGACCTTCAGGCGCCGTTCCAGCAACTCCGCCTTGTAGCCGGTCTCGTAATTGACGTCCGTTTCCGGTTGAAACGACAGCTGATCCGGTAATAGTCCCTGGCTCAGGTTGAAGCCGCCTGCTTTGTAGCCCCGCGACACTGTGGCGTAGAGCGAACTCTCGGAGTCGAGCTTGAAGGTCAGGGAGGCATGACCTCCCCAGAGATCGTTGACCGGGTTCAGAGTCGCCGGCGTCGCCGATTCGATCAGCGTCGGTGTCGCGGCAGCATTGGTGTAGCCGGTATTCGTACCGAGAAAATCGGTGGTGGTGCCCTGGTAGCGCGCGCTCCAGCGCTCGCCCCGCAGTCCCGCGGACCAGCGCAGCGCGGGTGCCAGATCGCCGTCGAGCTCACCGAACACCGCCAAGTTGCGGGCGCGGTAGCCGCTGCCGATGAGGTCATCGCTTTGATCCTGCGCAGGATCGTTGGGAACTCCGAGCGCCTGATAGTCGCCGAGACTCAGGTCGCTCAGGGTTTCATCGAGTTGGTTGAGGTACAAACCGGCGAGCCATCCAAATCCTGCGGTGGACTCGGTGCCAAGACGCAATTCGAAAGTTTTCGTTGCGCGGTCCCGATTCTGGATTTCCGAATATTGATAGACGGTGGCGAGCGGCGCCCACAACACCGGATTCCCCCAGTCGCCATCGTAACTGTACTTGATGAGGGACTTTGCATACGTACCGATCACGGTCAAACCAAGCGCATCGCTCGGCAGGTAGTGCGCCCGCAGTGAGATGCCGGTCGAATGCTGCGAATCGACGCCCGGCTGATCGGATTCGGTATTGCGGGAATTATCGATCGCGAAGGCGTCGTAGCCGTTGTCGATGTCGATGTGGAGCGCGGTCAACTCGATGCGTAGGCGCTCCGAGGGCGTGTACAGCCATTTGGCCCGCAACGTGTACTCATCCTCGCGGTTGGTGTCATCCCGGTTCAAGTACAGATCGTGATAGTAGCCATTGGTGTAGTAGTGCTGAGCGGCCACTCGAAAACCCGAATCGAGAGACTCGATGGGCGCACTGATGACCGCACCCTGCGATTGAGTGCCGTAGTCGCCGCCCTCCAAATCGACTCGGCTGTAAAAGGTGTCCGTGGGCTCGGCGCTGCGCAGGTAAATGAGTCCCGCGAGCGCATTCGCGCCGTAGCGGGTTGCCTGCGGACCCCGCAAGACCTCGGCCTGATCCAGATCGTAGAGCGTACCCGCCGTACCGAGCCCACTGAAATCGATGTCGTCGATTAAAAAACCCACCGACGGATTCGGTGCGCCTTGATACTGCTCCAGTTCGCCGATCCCGCGCAGTTGAAAATAGCGGGGTAGCGAGGTGTCGCCGGCCCAGTTCAGATTGGGAATCAGGCCGAGTACGTCCTCGAAGTTGCTGCGGCCGGCATCGCGCAAGGTCTGTCGATCCAGAACCGTGACGCTCGCCGGGACATCGATGGCAGGTGTACTGCGCAGCGTCGCCGTGACGACGATTTCATCCAGGGGAAGCGCCGCATCGCCGACCGTACTCGTGACGGTATCGCCGGCGATGACCGGCTGGCATGCGGTGAAGGCCGCACACAAAAGACTCCAGGAAAACAGATTACCCACGCTCCCTCCGCCGGTACTAACCGGATCAGGTTCAATGGGTTCGCAGGTGTGCGCTATCGCGCGACCAGCGTCTCAGGCTCGTAAAGCCACCCCAGCTTGTCGATCTGTCGTTACTCTGAAGTCATTTCCGCCATAACGCAAGGCCGATGCCGGCCTGATGCGATCGATGAGGCGCGAGGCGGCGGAGCGTTGCGCGATCCCGCCGAGCGCGCCACCCGAGGCGGTTGCTAGAAGCCTGTCTGACTCATGATGGGCCGTCGCGACGGCCCCCGGTCAGTCAGGCCTCTAGGCGGTCACCACCAGGTAGCGCACCGCTCCGATCACCGCACCTAAGATCAAGATGACCATGGGGAGGAAGGTCAGGCCGTATCCCGGGCCGCGCTTGGCGGGATCCTTGACGTAGCTGGCGGCGTAGACTTCACGGCCGATGAGGTACACGACGCCGAGTCCGGCGGCCCAGAGTGGGTTGAAATAACGGCTGAATAAGTACAGTCCGGGAACGAGGACGATCAGCGCTTCCAAGGTGTTCTGCTGAACGCGGAACAACCGCTCGAAGACCTCGTTGCCGCTGGTCGCGGGCGCCTTCACCCCGTACTTCGTGCGCGCGCTGCCGACCTTGAAGCCGAACACGATGAATTGGATAAGTGCGAGCGCAGTCACGATATCGACATAAGGCATGGATGTTTCTCCGCTGTTATTGGATTCTTGCCGCAGGCTGCCACGCATCGTGGCGCGCTTTCCGTCAGGATACCGAGAATGAGTTCATCCCGCAGATCAACCCGCTCCGGCACCCGCGGCTATGCCCATCTGGTCGAGATCGATGTCCCGGTGGGTCGCGTCTGGCGGGCCCTCACGGAGCCGCCATTGATCCGGATCTGGTCGGGTCAGCAAGCCGAGATCGATCCGCGCAAGGGGGGCTTTTATCGTCTCGGTAACCGCAACGAGGGCGGCCGGGAAGCCCACATCGACATCTTCGACGTCGACCGCCGGCTGAGAATCATTTACTTGAACGATCGCGGTGCGCCGATCGCCAACGGCGTGGTCGTGGACGACTTCTTGTTGGACATGCGAAGGGGCCCTGCCACCGCCTCCTTGCGCCTGCTGGGTTCCGGTATTCCAGACACCTCCGAGTGGGATAATGCGTATCTGCGCATGCGCATGAATTGGGAACGGTTTCTCGGCCGCATCAAGGCCATGCTGGAGGCTCCGCCGATTCCCAAGAAGCCACCGCCACCGCCCAAGGACCCGCCGTTGCCGGGTCTCGACTACTGATGGGCTTTTTCATTCGCGCCATCATCGTCGCCTTGGGTCTGTGGCTGGCCACGGCCTGGGTGTCCGGCATCAGCATCGATAGTCCGGCGACACTGATTCTTGCGGGCCTGCTGTTGGGCGTGGTGAATTCCATCGTGCGGCCCATTGCCATCGTGCTGACCTTGCCCATGACCATTCTCACTCTGGGTCTGTTCTTGCTGGTGATCAATGCCGGCATGGTCGCCTTGGTCGCGTGGATCTTGCCCGGCATGCATGTGGCGAGTTTCGCGGCCGCCTTCTGGACCTCCATCATCGTGAGCCTGGTCAGCATGGTCGGCTCGTGGTTCGTGGGTCCGAAGGGCAAAGTCGAAGTGATCGTCAAGCGACGCTGAAGTCGCAGACCCGGTTCGTAGGGTTTGGGTGCAGCGGTAGCGTGGCGGCAAAGGAGAGGTTGCCGCTCGGGTACCCCTCCACTCATGCCTTTGGTATGACCGCTTGGCGATTCGACCAAGCGCTAATTACTGCGCCTTCGGCTCCCCCAGCGTCTTCGGATCGTTGAAGCTGCCGCCGGGTAGGGTCAGGATCGACACGCCGACGATGATGATCACCATGCCGATGAGCTGCAGGCTCGACAGATGTTCGTGCAGGAACCACCAGCCAAGGAATGCAGCGATTGCGGGATTCACATAGCTGTACGTACCGATGACCGCCGGCGTGGTGTTGCGGGTCAACCAGCCGTAGGCGCTGAACGCGAGGCAGGAACTCATGATGGTGAGGTAAGCCGCCGCGAGCAGGCCGGGCGCGTTGAAGGTCAAGCGCGCCACATCACCGTTGATCAGCGCCACCGCCGCGAGCATCAGTCCGCCGAACCAGAGTTGCATGGCCATGAACATCACCGGGCCGACCGGGGTATCGACGCTGCGGTAGTACAGCGTGCCCAAGGAGAACGCGAAACAGGAGCAGAGCACGCCGACTTCCGCCACCAAGCTCGACGCGCGCAGATCGCCCTTCGGGATGAGCATCAAGGCCGTGCCGGCGAAGCCGACACCTAAGCCTATGACCGCGGAGCGGCTCAACGGATGCCCACGCGGACCGAAGACCCCCAAGCCGGCGATCCAGAAGGCCGCGGTGCCGTTGAGCAGGGCTGCTTGATTGGAAGGGATGTACTGGATCGACCAGGCGTTCAGGCCGTTGCTGGCGAACACCATCAGGAAGCCGGTGATCGCGGCGTGCCGCCAATCGATGCGGCGGCTCGGCCACGGATCCTTGCGCCAGAAGCGCGCCACCAGCGCCAGCACCGTCCCCGCGGTCAGAAATCGCACCGCCGAAAACAACGCGATGGGTAGATGCGCGACGGCGATTTTGGTGCACAGGAAGGTCGAGCCCCACACGAGATACACGATGGCGAGGCAAAGCACGAGCTTCGCGGAACGACCCGGATCTAGGCGCATGACTTGCAACGACTGGCAGCCTGTCTAAATCAAGAGTGCCGTCGCGAGGGCGGCCCCTCGGGCGTGCGCGTGGCAGGGACTGCGTAGTGCAATGCGCCACCGTGGGCAGATTTTGCGATCATTCCACGCCGCCCATCAGCTTTTTCACCGGTCGGCTCAACGCCAGCAGTACGGCGCCGAGTCCCACGGAGAAATACACGATGTGCATATACTGCCCTGGCATCGCGGCGACATGATTCGCGTCGAAATCGCCGGCGATCAAACCGGCCACGAGGTTGCCGAGCGACATCGCCAGAAACCACATGCCCATCATCTGGCCGACGAAGCGCTTGGGCGCGAGCTTCGTGAAATAGCTCAATCCCACCGGGCTCAGGCACAACTCACCGAAGGTGTGCAGCAGGTAGGTCATGACCAGCCAGTAAGGCAGCACCTTGGAGCCGGATGCCACGACCGCGGCCGCCGCCGCCATCACCAGAAATCCGGAGCCCATCAAGATCACGCCGATCGCGAATTTGGCGGGCGCGGATGGATTGAGGTGGCGGCGTGCGAGCGCTATCCAAATCCATGCGAAAAACGGTGCGAAGATGAAAATGAACAGGGAGTTCAGCGATTGAAACCAGCCGGTGGGAATCACGAAGTCCAGCCAGCCCACGCTGCGATCCGTGTAGCGCTCGGCAAACAGGTTGAGCGACGATCCCGCTTGTTCGAAACCTGAAAAGAACAGCGAGCAACCGACGAACAACACCAACATGACCAGACCGCGACGGCGTTCCTCGCGGGTCAGATTGGCAAATCCAAGGTAGTACGCGAAATACAGCACCGCCATGCCGACGATGAGGTACGTCGTGCCACGCGCCAGGCCGACGGGATCGATCGCGACCCAGCCTGAGGTCACGGCGACCAGCACCAGACCCAAGAGTCCGACCCCGATGCACAGCGGCAGCCAGGGCTGGCGGCGCGGCGCCAGCGCCGCACCGTCCGCCGCCCGGTTAGGCGCCGCATGGATACCGGCGTTGCCGAGATATTTCCGTGTCAGGTAGAACTGCAGCACACCCAAGGCCATGAAGATGGCGCCGGCGCCGAAGCCCGCTCGCAGGCCCACGTAGCGCTGCGCCAAGGGAATTACCAATGGACCTAGGAATCCACCGAGATTGATGCCGATGTAAAAGAGCGTGAAACCCGCGTCGAGCCGTGCGCCACCTTCCGGATATAACTCGGCCACCATGGCACTGATGTTGGGCTTGAGCAGGCCGATACCGAGCACGATCACGACGAGGCCGATGTAAAAGCCCTTGGGGCTGGTGGAGGTGGCGAGCAGGGTGTTGCCGAGCGTGATGGCGAGGCCACCGGCCATGACGGCGCGTTGCGCGCCGATGAGCCGATCCGCGATCCATCCTCCCGGCAAGGCAGCGAGATAAATCCAGGCGTTGTACAGCCCGTAAATCGCCGCGGCCGTCTTGTCGTCGAGACCGAAGCCGCCGCTCGTTACCGCCGCGACCAGGAACAACAACAGCACGGCCCGCATGCCGTAGAACGTGAAACGTTCCCACATCTCGGTGAGAAACAGAGTCGCCAATCCACGCGGATGACCGAAGAAGGTTGCGGCCATCAAGCCCCGGCCCCGCGCTCAGCCTCTTCGGCTTCTTCCTTGGCGCGAGCCGCTATCTTGTCCTTGAGCAAGATTCCCGCCATCACGATTCCTATCTCGTACAGAAAGTACATCGGCACCGCCATCGCGCTCTGCGAGATCGCATCCGGCGGCGTGACGAATGCCGCGAAGATGAATATCCCCAACAGCACGAAACCGCGATTCTTTCTGAGAGTCTTGATTTTCACGAAGCCGGTCCACACCAGTAATACCGTAGCGACGGGCACTTCGAATGCCGCGCCGAACGCGAGCAACAAGATCATCACGAAATCCAGGTAGCTGCCCATGTCCGTCATCATTTGCACGCCGTTCGGCGTGGTGGCGACGAAAAAACTCAACATCACCGGAAATACCACGTAGTAGGCGAACGCCGCTCCCAGGTAGAACAGCAAGACACTGGAGATCAGCAACGGCACGGCCAGCTTCTTCTCATGGCGATACAAGCCCGGCGCGACGAATGCCCAGGCTTGGTAGAGCACGAAGGGAATGGCGATACCCACAGCCAGCACCAGCGCGAGTTTGAAGGGTACGGTGAAGGGCGCCACGACGCTGGTGGCGATCAGCGTGGCTCCCGGCGGCAGCTTGTGTTTCAGCGGTTCGGCGACGAACGTGAACAGTTGGTTCATGTACATCGCGCAGGGAATGAAGCAGATACCCACGGCCAACATCGCCTTGAGCAACCGATCCCGCAGCTCCAGCAAGTGCGAGATCAGCGTTCCTTCGGCGAGCCCGCCCGGTTCGCCGTCGGCTTCACTCATTGCGTGGATTGCGTGGATTGCGGGGTTCGGAGTGAGCCGTCGGCTCCGCGTCCGGTGACAGGGCGCGCAGCAGGGGAACCGTCGCTTCGTCGGCGGGCCAGCCCTCGGAAGCCACCGGGTCGCGCACCGGCGTGGCGGCCTGCGGCGCTATTCCCTTGTTCGACTCCGGAGCCGCGGCGAGGATCGAGTGTGCATCGACGCGACTGGCATCGGCCCCAAAAGCAGCGGCGCTTGGCACGGGCACCTCGGTCGAGGGCGTCGGTGTCGCCAGAGCATCCAAGGAGCTACCGCTGCCGTTCGCAGCATGAGCCTGCGTCTCTACCTGGCCCGCATGCGGATCCGCGAGATGAGTTCCGCCGAGAACAGCGGATTGATCTACCGGCGACGATTCAGGCGGGTCGGGCGGCGTATATTCCTCGTGCCCCGCGAGCGGCGCCGCCAGTTGTTGCGGTTGCGGCACGCTTTGCGGCGGCGCGATCCGAGTCGCCAGCGGCGCCTCGAGTTTGCGGGTCTGCATCTTCAGCAATTCATCGGCGTCGACTTCGCGCTCGAGCTGTTCGCTCAACTGGCGCGCCATCGCCCGGGCGCGACCCATCCAATTGCCTACCTGACGCGCAACCTTAGGGAGTCGCTCGGGGCCCAACACGACCAAGGCAATAGCCGAGGTGAGCAGGATTTCCGAAAATCCAAAATCGAGCATCGCTTCAAGCGCTGGTCTTGGGAGGCGCCTTGACCTCAGCCTCGCGCAGCGGGGCGCCCGCCACGGTGCCCGGTGTTGCGGTACCGGACTCGAAATCCGCGTCCTGTTTCAGTTGCTTCACCTTTTCCTCCGACTCGCCGTCGTTCATGGCCTGCTTGAAGCCCTTGACCGCCGCACCTAAGTCCGTGCCGATCGAGCGCAGCCGCTTGGTGCCAAAAATCACCAGAGCGATCAGGAGGATCACCAACAACATCTTTGAATCGAACATGCCGCTTCTCCGACCCCGCGTGAATTCTTAAAGGTTAAGGCATCTAATGATACGCCAACCGCGTGCGCGGCTCTCGAGGCGCCTTGGCCATAGCGGCTGCTTATCAGCCATGCTACTCGGTACATTATGACATTGGACACCGCTGGCCGATGTGTGTTCGGTCTAGGTATCAGCACTCCAACCACAATGTCACCGGTCCATCGTTGACCAGCGACACCTGCATGTCCGCGCCGAACCGCCCACAGTGCACCGTCGCGTGCTGAGAGCGAGCTTCCGCGAGCATGTGGTCGAACAGCTGGCGTGCTCGCTCCGGCGGTGCCGCCGTGGAAAAGCCGGGCCGGAGCCCATGACGCGTGTCCGCGGCCAGCGTGAATTGCGGCACTAGCAGCAAATCGCCGTCGATATCGCGCAAACTCCTATTCATCTTGCCGGCTTCATCGCCGAACACGCGATATTTGAGAATTTTGGTGAGCAAGCGGATAGCCGCCGCCTCATCGTCCTCCGGCCGCACCCCGACCAGCACCAGCAGTCCCTTGCCAATCCGCGCGATCGTGACACCGTCTACCGCGACGCTTGCCTCCACCACACGCTGTAAAAGGCCGATCATGAGATTTTTAATCCCACAAAATATAAGAAATCGCTGAAATGAAGTTAATATTTACCACTTATTATGAATACGATTGAATGTGGGATTTATATAGGGTACCGGTCATGCGAAACGCTCAGATTCGCTGCGTCAAGGTGCTAGTACTTCGCCACGGTGATTTTAACTGGTTGAACTGATGCTTGCCCGAGTCGCCAAACGGCTTAAATAAAGGCCTGGGTGGGCAGGTATCCCGGCGGGAACTGCTCTGTTCCCGTCGGGATACCCGCCCATCTGGGCTACGTGAACCGGTCAGAATCACGATGCCCATGTACTAGTTCGTCATATCTCAGCGTAAAATTATAGGAAAGTGGGTTTTAAAGTCTGTTTATTCGGAAATATTCACCAATAAACCCTATTTTCGCCAAATAGTGGGAGTAAACAACACCAATATGGTGAAAACCTCGAGTCTCCCGAGCAACATCGCCGCCGAACACACCCAGGTCTGAAAGTCGCTCAGGATGCCGTAGTTGCCGCCCGGTCCCACTAACCCCAGGCCGGGTCCCGCATTATTGATGCAGGCGATGATCGAGGAAAACGACGTCATGAAGTCGAGGCCGCTGGCCAGCTGCAGGAACACCAGCGTCACGATGCTCATGAAATACAGGAACACGAATGCGAGCACGGCGAACACCACGCGGTTCGCGATGACGGCCCCCCCCACCTTGAGCGGCCGCACCATGTTCGGGTGCACCAGCTGATTCAATTCGCGGTGCGCCTGCTTGGCGAGCACCAGCGTGCGAATCATCTTGATACCGCCGCCGGTGGAGCCCGAGCTCGCAACGATGCAACTCAAGAAGATCATCCACATGGGCGCGAAGATGGGCCAGCGGGAGTAGTCCTGGGTGTGCAGTCCGCTGTCCACCGCGATCGATACCAAGTTGAACGTGGTGTGCCGCAGCGCCGTACCGAAGTCGGTATAGGTACCCTTCAACACCAGAAACAGCGCGATGCCCACGCAGCTCACGAACAGCACTCCCAGCACCGCCTTCGCCTCGGCATCCCGGAAATAGGCCCGCACGCCGCGCTGGCTCCACGCCAAAAAATGCGTGGCGAAATTCAACGCCGCCAAGATCTGGAATAGCGTCATGACCATTTCGATGGACAGGGAATTGAAGTGCCCAATGCTGGCGTCGTACACCGAGAATCCGCCGAGGCTCAATGCCGAGAACCCATGGCACACCGCGTCGAACCAATTCATCCCGGCGAGCTTCAGGCAGACGATGCAGGCGGCGGTCAGCCCCGCATACACCGCCCATAGCAACTTCGCCGTCTGCCCGATACGCGGCGTCAACTTGCTATCCTTCATCGGCCCCGGCATTTCGGCCCGATAGATCTGCATGCCGCCGACGCCGAGCAGCGGCAGGATGGCCACCGCCAGCACGATGATGCCCATCCCCCCCAACCAGCTGAGCAAGTGCCGCCAGAGATTGATGGACTGTGGCAGATACTCGAGGCCGGATAGCACTGTGCCGCCCGTAGTCGTGAGCCCGGAGGCAGCTTCGAAGTAGGCATCGGTGAAGTTGATCGGCAGGTAATGCCACAGCGGAAACCCCGCCACCGCCGGTAACGCCACCCAGGTCAGCGCGACCAGCATCAAACCGTCGCGGGTCTTGAGCTCGCGCTTGAAGCGGCGCGTGGCCAGCCACAGCAGCGCGCCCAGCACGAAGGTAGCGATCGGCGAAATGACGAAGGAGGACAGCGCCGGATCGAGGCCCCACACCGCCATCACGAGCGGCGCCAGCATGGTCGCCGCGAACACCATCATGACGAGGGCGAACACATGCGCTACCGGCAGTAGGATGTCTTTCACAGAAAGGACGCGGAGCCTTGGAACAGCTTCTCGACCGCATCGATGTGGCGGCGATCGGTCAGGAAAAGAATCAAATGATCGTCCGGCTGCACCGTCGTATCGTGATGCGCGATGATCACATCGTCACCACGCACCAGCGCTCCCAAGGTCGTGCCCTCGGGCAGCGCGATGTCCTCGATCCGCCGCCCGATCACCTTGGAGCTGTCCGCGTCGCCGTGCACGACCACTTCGAGCGCCTCGGCCGCGCCGCGCCGCAGTGAATGCACCCGCACCACGTCGCCGCGCCGCACGTGCGCGAGCAACGAGCCGATAGTGACCGTCTGCGGTGAGATCGCCACGTCGATCGAGCCGCTCTCGATGAGTTCCGCGTAAGACGGCTTGTTGATGAGCGCCATCACCTTGCGCGCACCGAGCCGTTTGGCCAGCATGGCCGATAAAATGTTGGCTTCCTCGGAGTTGGTCAAGGCCGCGAACACATCCGTGCTGTCGATGTTCTCCTCGAGCAGCAATTCCTCGTCGGCCGCATCGCCGTGCAGCACGATGGTCCGGTTCAGCAGCTCCGACACCCGCCGCGCGCGCTTCTGATCGCGCTCGATGAGCTTCACCTGATTCCGATCCTCGAGTTCGCTGGCCAGCCTGAAGCCGATGTTACCGCCGCCGGCGATCACCACGCGCCGCGCGGGTCGTTCCTCACGGCGCAACTCGCGCATGACGGTGCGGATGTCCTGCCGCGCCGCGATGAAGAACACCTCATCGCCGTCTTCGATCACCGTCTCGCCGTCGGGTTTGACACTCTTGCCCGCGCGGTAAATGGCCGCGACCCGCGCATCCGCCGAGGGCACGTGGGTCCGCAGCGTCTTCAGCGCCTGCCCCACCAGCGGGCCGCCCTGGCGCGCGCGGATGCCGACCAGCCGCACGCGGCCGTCCGCGAAATCCAGCACCTGCAACGCGCCCGGGTAGCGGATCAGGCGTGCGACATATTCCGTCACCAGTTGTTCCGGGCTGATCCAGACGTCGACCGCGACGCCGCTTTCGCCGAACAGTCTGTCCCGCTCGGTGTAGGCGGCGGAGCGTACGCGGGCAATCTTCTTCGGCGTGCGATACAGCGTCCAGGCGATCTGGCACGCCAGCATGTTGACCTCGTCGCTGTTGGTGAGCGCGACCAGGATGTCGGTGCTGGCAATGCCGGCGGCTTCCAGGATACGGGGGCTCGATGCATTACCGACCACCGTGCGTATGTCGAGCCGATCCTGCAGGTCGCGCAGGATCTCCTCGTCCACATCGATGACGGTGACGTCGTTCGCCTCTTCACGGGAGAGATGGTATGCCGCGGTGCGGCCCACTTGTCCGGCACCCAAAATGATGATTTTCACAGCGCCCTACTTTGCTAGACGATCCTACTCTACTAGACGACTTCGAGATTCGCGTAGGACAACATCAACCATTTCGTCCCCTGGCCTTCGAAATTCACCTGAATTCTAGCCTGGGGACCGTTACCTTCGAAGTTAAGAACCACGCCGTCACCGAACTTCCCATGCCGGACCCGGCTGCCCATGCGCATGGCATGGGTCGGCGTCTCCTCGAGGTTGCCGCGCTTCATGAATACCGGTCGGGATACCTGCAGGCGAGGACGGATCTCCTCGATCAGTTCCACCGGCAATTCGCCGATGAAGCGCGATGGTTGGCCGTATTGGTCAACGCCGTACAGACGCCGCTGTTCGGCATAGGTGATATAGAGCTGGCGCATCGCCCGGGTGGCGCCGACGTAGCACAGGCGCCGCTCCTCCTCCAAACTCGCCAGATCCGAGATCGAGCGTTGGTGCGGAAACAGCCCGTCCTCCATGCCGGCCATGAACACCACCGGGAATTCCAGTCCTTTCGCCGTGTGCAGCGTCATCATCTGCACGCAATCCGCATAGGGATCCGCCTGCCCCTCGCCGGACTCCAACACCGCGTGCGCCAGAAAGGACTCGAGCGGTTGCAGGTCGGTCTCGCCCTCGGGCGAGAATCCCTTGGCGGCGCTCACCAACTCCAGCAAATTCTCCACGCGGCCTTCGCCTCGCTCGCCGCGTTCCTTCTTGAAATGCTCGATCAAGCCGCTCATTTGAATGACGTGATTCACCTGTTCATGGAGCTCCATCCCGGCCACATCCCGGGACAAGGTCTCGATCAACTGCAAGAACGCCTGCAGGGACTGCGCGGCGCGTTGCGGCAGCCCGCCTTGAACCGCGCCGCTCGCCGCCATCCACAGGGAGGTGCCGCCGGCGCGGGCCGTGTCGCGCAGGGTATCCAGGGTCTTCGCGCCGATACCGCGGGTGGGGAGATTCACCACGCGCTCGAACGAGGTGTCGTCGGCGCGGCTCGATAACAGCCGCAGGTAGGCCAAGGCATCCTTGATCTCCGCCCGCTCGAAGAAGCGCAAGCCGCCATACACCCGATAGGGCATGCGCGCATTCAGAAACGCCTCTTCGAACACGCGCGATTGCGCGTTCGAGCGGTACAGCACGGCCACTTCGCGCCGCAGCCCGCCGCGGTCCACCCACTCGCGGATGCGATTCACGACGAAGTCCGCCTCGTCGCGTTCGTTGAACGCGGCATACAGCTTGACCCGTTCGCCCTCCTCACCGCTGGTCCAGAGATTCTTGCCGAGGCGACCCTCGTTGTTGGCGATGAGCGCGTTGGCGGCCTTCAATATCGTGCCGGTGGAGCGATAATTTTGTTCCAGCTTGTAGAGCACCGCCTGCGGGTAATCGCGGCGGAACTGATTCAAGTTTTCGACCCGCGCGCCGCGCCAGCGATAGATCGATTGATCGTCGTCGCCGACCGCGAACGGCAGGCCCTTGGGACCCGCCAACAGCATCAGCCACTTGTACTGAATGGCGTTGGTGTCCTGGAACTCGTCGACCAGCACATGCCGGAAGCGCGTCTGGTAGTGCTGCAACAGCGACGCGTCGTCGCGCCACAACTCATAGGCGCGCAACAGCAGCTCCGCGAAGTCGACCACGCCGGCACGCTGGCATGCGTCCTCGTAGCTCTGGTAAATCTTGATGAGCTGGCGGCGGGTCGGGTCGCCATTGTCCTTGAGGTGCTTGGCGCGCAGCCCCTCGTCCTTCTGCGCATTGATGAACCATTGAATCTCGCGCGGCACCCAGCGGGCCTCGTCGAGTTCGAGCGCTTTCAGTATCTTGCGCAACAGACGCGCCTGATCCTCGGAATCGAGGATCTGAAAATTCTGCGGCAGGGCGGCCTCGCGCCAATGCGTGCGCAACAGCCGGTGGGTGAGGCCGTGAAAGGTGCCGATCCACATACCGCCGCCGGGAATACCCAGCAAGGTCTCGATGCGTCCGCGCATTTCCGCCGCCGCCTTGTTGGTGAAGGTCACCGCGAGAATGCCGTTCGGCGAGGCTCCCTCGACCTGGATCAGCCACGCCACCCGGTGTACCAGCACCCGGGTCTTGCCGCTGCCGGCACCCGCCAGTACGAGCGCCGCGCCCAGCGGTGAACCCACGGCCTCGCGCTGCGCGTCGTTCAAACCGTCGAGGAGATGAGATACGTCCATCAGGGCGCGGATTGTACTTCAGACACGCTGCTAGACGGTGCCCTCACGGGTTTCCTCGGCGAACTCGGCCAGCGCGATCACCAGGCTCAACACCACCGGTCCGGCGATCACGCCGATGGCGCCGAATGCCGGAATGCCGCCCAGCACGCCGACGAAAACCGCCAGCGCGGAAATCTTCGCCCGACCAGAAATCAGCAGGGGACGCAGCACGTTGTCGAGTCCGCCCAGCATCACTCCCCAGGCCAGCATGAAGATGCCGTAGCCCCAGCGGCCGTCGAAGAACAGCCACGCCGCCGCCGGTCCCCAGACGAAGGCCGCACCGCCCACCGGCAGCATCGACAGCAGCGCCGCCAATACGCCGAATACCACCGGCGACGGCAGATCGGCGATCGCAAATCCCACGCCCACCAAAACGCCCTGTGCCAGAGCGGTGACCGTGGTGCCGAACACGATGGCTCGAGTGACGTTGCCGAGCTGCACGAACAGCCGCTCCTTGCGTGCCTCGTCCAGCGGAATCAGCGCCCGCACCCGCACCATCATGACGTCGCCGTCGCGCAGGAAAAAGTACAGCAAGAACAGCATGATCGCGAAGCTGAACAGCGAATCCACCGCGCCCAGAAAGAACGAGCCGCTGAAGCCCGCGGCGCGCTGCAATACATGCTGAGTACCCGATACCAGCCAACCTTGAAGCTGGGCGGCCGACACCCCGGCGTGCGACTGCAGCCAATCGTTGGCACGCACGATCAGCGGAAATTGCTGCAGATCCGCGAACGACTTGATATCCCATTGCTTCGTTGCCTGCTGCAATTTTTGCAACAGGCCGGAGATTTGCGTCACGAACTCCACCGACAGCGCGCTCAATGGCAAGAGAATGACGATGGGCGCAAGGAACGTCAGCAACCCCGCCGCAATTCCCGGACCGCGCAGGCGGCGGCGCCAGCGGACGTTGAGCGGGAACACCAGAAACGCCAGAAAGGCGGCCCAGCTCAGCGCGCCGAAGAAGGGCGTGAAAATCAGCAACAGCGCGTACCCGAGAATGGCCGCGACGACCAGCGCGAACACGCGCGGATAGAAAGCCGATTTGACTAGCATCGCTTTACAGACCCATGGCCCTACAAACCGAAGGGAAGATAATGATCGACGATCAGCGCCGCAAACAGCAGCATCAGATAGTTGATCGAGAAGCGAAAGGTGCGCATCGGCAGATCGGGCCGGGTTCCCCGCTGCAACGCAAAGACGAAGTACAGGAACCGGACATTGAGCGCGATGGCCGTGACGAAATAAATCAGCCCGCTCATGCCGGTCAGCACCGGCAGCAGCGTGCTCAACACCAGCAGGATGGTGTACAGCACGATTTGCAGACGGGTATACGGAATGCCGTGAGTCACCGGCAGCATGGGAATACCGGCCTTGGCATAGTCGTCGCGGCGCGCGATCGCCAGCGCCCAGAAATGCGGCGGCGTCCACGTGAAAATGATGAGGAACAGCAACAGGGCATGCGGATCGATGGTGTGGGTCACGGCCGCCCAGCCCAGCACCGGTGGGGCCGCTCCCGCGGCGCCGCCGATCACGATGTTCTGCGGCGTCGCGCGCTTCAGCCACAGGGTGTAGACGATGGCGTAGCCGATCAAGGAACAGAAGGTCAGCACCGCGGTCAGGCCGCCTACCGTCGGCCACAGCACCAGCATGGAGCCCACGCCGAGCGACACCGCGAAAATGATCGCCTGACGCTCCAGCAGATGCCCGGTGGGTAGCGGCCGGCGGCGGGTACGCGCCATCTGGGCGTCGATGCGGCGGTCGAGCACGTGGTTGAACGCGGCGGCCGAGCCTGAGGCCATGGCAATGCCGAGGGTGCCGAAAATCAGTGCCGGCAGCGGCACCATGCCGGGTGACGCCAGCACCATGCCGACCACGGCGGTGAACACGATCAATAGGCTCACCTTGGGCTTGGTGAGTTCCATGAAGTCGTGCCAGCGGCTGACCCGCAAGGCGGCGAGCGGGACCGCGGGCGCGGGGGGGTTATTCGGAGCGATTTCCACGGCGCAAGGGTACCATGCCGACCGCTGCGGCCGGTTCCGGGACTGCCGGCCATAGCGCCCGCAGCAGCCACACCATGGTGACCACCAGCAACGCCGCCCCGGCGTTATGCAGCGTTGCCAGTGGCAGCGGTACGCCAAAAAGCACGGTGGCAATGCCGATCGAGAGCTGCAGCGACACCGCGACCAAGATGCCGACGCCCGCCACCGCGAGACGGCGATCCGTGGCGCGCACCAGCGTCAGAATCCCGAGCATGATCAGCACGGAACCCGTGATCACGGCGCCCAAGCGGTGAGTGAAATGGATGGCCATCAGGGCGGGATTGGTGAGTGCGTCGCCCTTGTAGTCGATGCCCAGGCCGTGCTGCAACACGAATGCATCGCGGAAATCCATGGTGGGCCACCAGGACCGTTGGCAGGTGGGAAAATCGGGGCAGGCGACCGCCGCGTAATTCGTGCTGGTCCAACCGCCCAGAAAGAGTTGCCCACACAGGACCACGGCGGCCAGCAGCGCGAACTTTCGCAGACCCCGCTCGGGTGCCGTCAATCCCCGTGGCTGCGGCGTGATGGCGAGCCACCACAGCAGACTTAAGGTGGTCAGCCCACCGAGTAAGTGCCCCGTCACGATCAAGGGCTTCAAGAGTTGGGTCACGGTGAGCGCCCCCAAGGTGCCCTGCAGGCAGACCACCAAGAACAGCAGGGCGACGGGCACCAACGGCTGGCCGCGATCCTTACGCCACACCACGGCCCACACCAAGAGGCCGCTGATGATGAGACCCAGGGTCGTGGCGACGTAGCGGTGAATCATCTCGTGCCAGGCTTTGCCCACCTCGCCACCCGGCTGCGGATAAAGGTGCCCATAGCAGCCCGGCCAGTCCGGGCAGCCCAGACCCGCGTCGGTGAGGCGTACCCATGCGCCTAAAACCACCACGCCAAATGCCAGCAGCGCGCCCAGCAGCGCCACGCGTCTAAACCATTGCACGCGTTGTTCTGCGCTCATGATGACCCTACTTGACTCATGATCAGCCTACCTGCGAGAGCCCGAGCAGGCGCTTCAAGTCCTCGAGCATGCCCTTGGGTGGGGCATCCGGCGCATAGGACATCATGAGATTGCCCAGGGGATCGATCAGATAGATGCGATCCGCGGCGGCAGGGGCGATGCCATCGACGCTGGGAAACTTCGCCAGCAATCCCGAGGCCGTCCCGTCGGCCCGCACCGTGACGAGGTCGGGGTGTTGCACCTCGAGAAACGGCCAGTCGCAGCAGGCGCCGTCCGCGACGAACACCCGCTGAACCCGGTCCATGTCGCGATTCAACGCGATACGCACCTGGCGCATGTTGTAGAGGTCGGTGCGGCAGCGGGCGGGACAGGCGCCGGCGCCCCAGTACAGCAGCGTCCATTTGTTCTTCAGGAAATCCGGCTTGGTGAGCTCGAGTGCGGGAACTTGAGCCGCGGGATCGCGCGCCAGTGGCAGTGCAACTTCCGGCAACGGCCGTGCGGGGTCGATCAAGTCACCGCGATTCACGCGGTGCACGGGCCGCCAGCCACCCGAGCCGTAGTATAGAAAAAAAGACACCGCCAGCGGGGCGAAGAAGAACAGCGCCAATGCCACCAGCATCCGGCGTTGACGTCGGTCGTGCTGGGGGTCGTGCGGGGGGTTGGGCAGCGGGTTCCCGGCGGTTTGTGGCGTCACGGGTCGATTCATACCGCCTCACGTTCCGCGACGTACGGCGTCTGACTGTGGTTCATCTATTAGGGTTTCCCTGCCGTAATGCCATCCGCTACCCGGTGCACATTCGTCACGAGGTAGATGACGCCCAGGGCGAGTGCCAGCCCGAACCATTGCACGGCATAGGCAAGGTTGCGCAGCGGCGGAAAGCCTGGCGGCTGCCATTCGCGTAGATACCCATCGGGTTCGCCTGCGTCCAGCAACACCAGGTCCGTCGCCGGTGCAAAGGCCGCTTCCCGTATGAGCCGCGCGAGCTCAGCGCGGCTCGGAAAGTTGGCCACCACCGGAAACGGGGGCCGCAACTCGGCGCGCTGCCCCAGCTGAATGCCCGGAGTCGGCAGATGATCGGCGCGCCCGCGCAGCGTCCTCAAGTCGCCTGGGACACCAACCGCGGGTAGCGCGGCGCGGCTTGCACCCACGGGAATCCAGCCGCGGTTGACCAGCAACCAGCCGCCGCCATCGAGCGCAAACGGCGTGATCACGAAATATCCGGCGTGGCCATGGGCATCGGTCATATTGTCTATCAAGATCTGACGGGATGCATCGTACGCGCCGCGTGCCGCCACATGCTGGTAACGGTTCAGCGGCGGCGTCTTCAGATCGATCCAGCGGGTGGCGTCCGCGCCCTTGTTGAACTCGTCGTACAAGGCCTGCTTCTCGTCAGCCCGGCGCAGCTGCCAGCGTCCTAGCGAGATGAGCACGATGATCATCACGATGGTCAGGGCGCTCGTGAACGGCCGCGGCGAGAACCTGCGGGAACCGAATGTCATCGGGCCGCCGCATGCGCTACCATCAACCGCCTCACTACCCTCAAGGCCGCCGTGGAATTCAAATACCTGGTCATCGTGTTCCTGGTGCTGATCGTGCTGAGCCTCGGCAAGGCTCTATTTCACCTGTCGAGCAGTAACCCTAAGGACAGCGGCAAAATGGTCAACGCGCTGGCGTGGCGGGTAGGCCTTTCGGCGCTGCTATTCGTGCTGCTATTCGTCGCCTATTCGCAGGGCTGGATTCAGCCGCAACAGCACCTGCACTAATACCTCGGTGACGTGATTTTGAATGCTTGAATTGACGCTTGCTCGAGGCGCCAAACGGCTTAAGGACGGCCCTGCGAACCGGTTAGAATCACTGTGCCGATGTTCTACTGGTTCAGAGCCAGTACACGAATATGAACAGGCCGAGCCACACCACGTCGACGAAGTGCCAATACCAGGCCACCGCCTCGAACGCGAAGTGTCGCTGCGGGGTCAATTGACCCTTCATGACGCGGAACCATATTACCGTCAGCATGATGGCGCCCAGGGTCACATGGAAACCGTGGAATCCGGTCAGCATGAAGAACGTCGAGCCGTAGATGCCGGTGCCGAGCTGCAATCCCAACTCGCTGTACGCCTCGTGATATTCCTTCGCCTGCAGAAACACGAAGGTGAAGCCGAGCAGAAAGGTCAGGGCCAGAAACAGCTTCAAGCGGCCGCGATGTCCGGCGATCAACGCGTGGTGCGCGATGGTGACCGTGATGCTGCTGGTGAGAAGAATGGCCGTATTGATGGCCGGCAAACCGATGGGAGACACCGTTTCGAAGGAGCCGTCCGCACGGGGACCCAAGCTCGACGGGCCATTGGTCGGCCATGAGCCGCTGTAGTCTTTCCACAGCAAGATATTGTTGAAGATCTTGACCCCATGACCGGACAGCCAGGGCACCGCCAGTTCGCGCGCGTAAAACAACGCGCCGAAGAACGCGGCGAAGAACATGACTTCGGAGAAGATGAACCACATCATGCCCATGCGGAACGATCGATCGACCGCCATGTTGTACATGCCGTGCTCGTTCTCGCCGATGACGGTGCCGAACCAAAAGATGAACATCAGGACGAGCATGACGAAACCGGGAATCAACGACCACGCCGGCAACCAGCTATTGAGAGTCGATGCCGCTCCCAACATCAGTACGAACAAGGACACCGAGCCGTAGATCGGCCACGGGCTGCTGTGGGGAACGTAGTATTTGTCCGCTTCCGGAGCGTGCGCTTGCGCCATGATTAAAATCCCAAAGTCGATGAGAAAAGAGTCGATATACAGGAAAATAGTGTAGCCGTTTGATGCTCAACGTGCTGCGGATTGAGTCGTATCGTAGAAGGTGTAGGCCAGAGTCAGCTTGTCCACATTGCTGGGCAGCGCGGGATCCACGATGAAGCGCACCGGCATGTCGCGCCCCTCGCCGACGCCGAAACGCTGCGGACTGAAGCAAAAGCATTCGGTCTTATGAAAGTACTTGGCGCCGACGCTGGGCGAGATACTGGGCACAGCCTGGGCCACCGAGGCCTGTTGGGTGAGGTTCTTGGCATAGAACCGAGTGTCGTACAGCTTTCCCGGGTGAACTCGCATCGAGGCGATTTCCGGTCTGAACTCGAAACTTCCCACCGAGGCCGGGTCGGCCACGAACTCGATGGTGATTTCGCGGTTCGGATCGATGGCTTCCTGCGCCGTCGATCTGCCCGCCTTGGCCTCGGCATTACCCACCCCGACCGCCCGGCAGAACACGTCATAGAGGGGCACCAAGGCCCAGCCGAACGCGAAACTACCGGCCGTCATGATCAACAAGCCGCCGATCAGACCGCGGTTGGCGCGCTTGCGTTTCTCCGCCGCCTCCATCAGTGGTGACTACGATAGATCGTGATGGCGATGAATCCGAAGTAAAAGGCCAGCGCCAACGACATCAACGCCAGTGCCGCGTTACGGATCCGGCGATTGCCGGATGCCCCGGCGGCGGCGCCGGGGACCGTCACGGCGCCGCGACCCTCGCTGCCGGGTGCCGTCGTCACTTGATCTCGGGCGCGACCGCGAAGCTGTGATAAGGCGCCGGCGAGGGAATGGTCCACTCCAATCCCGTGGGCGCCGCACCATCCCACACTTCGGCGGAAGCCTTTTTCCCGCCGCGCGCGCATTGCACGATCACCACCAGGAACAGGATCTGTGACAGTCCGAAGCCGAAGCCACCGATGGACGACACCATGTTCCAATCCGAGAACTGCACGGCATAGTCGGGGATGCGCCGCGGCATGCCGGCCAGACCCAGGAAATGCTGCGGGAAGAACAGCACGTTCACGAAAATCGTCGACAGCCAGAAGTGCGTCTTGGCCAGACCCATGCTGTACATGTTACCGGTCCATTTCGGCAGCCAGTAGTAAACGGCCGCCATGATGGCGAACACCGCGCCCGGGACCAGCACGTAGTGGAAGTGCGCCACGACGAAGTAGGTCTGGTTGTACTGAAAGTCGACCGGCACGATGGCGAGCATCACACCCGAAAAACCACCGATGGTGAACAGGAACAGGAATGACAGCGCGAACAGCATCGGCGGCTCGAAGGACAAGGAGCCCTTCCACATGGTCGCGGTCCAGTTGAACACCTTCACGCCGGTGGGTACCGCGATCAGCATGGTCGACATCATGAAGAACACCTGTGCGGCGAGCGGCATGCCGTCGACGAACATGTGGTGCCCCCACACGATGAACGACAGGAAGGCGATCGACGCGATGGCGTAGATCATGGAGGTCGCGCCGAACAAGGGCTTGCGCGAGAACGTCGGCAAAATCTCGGAGATGATGCCGAACGCCGGCAAGATCATGATGTAGACCTCCGGGTGGCCGAAGAACCAGAACACATGTTCGAACATCACCGGGTCGCCACCGCCGGCGGCGTTGAAGAAGCTGGTGCCGAAGTAGTGATCGGTGAGCAGCATCGTCACCGCGCCGGCCAGCACCGGCATGACGGCGATCAGCAAGTAGGCCGTGATGAGCCAGGACCAGCAGAACAGCGGCATTTTCAACAGGTTCATGCCGGGAGCGCGCATGTTCATGATGGTCACGATGACGTTGATCGCGCCCATGATCGACGACGCGCCCATGAGATGCACCGCGAAGATCGCGAGCGCGACGTAGTTTCCGCCCTGCAGGAACAGCGGTGGGTACATGGTCCAGCCGCCGGCCGGCGCGCCACCCGGAATGAACAGCGTGGACAACAGGATCGTGAAGGCGAACGGCAGGATCCAGAAGCTGAAGTTGTTCATGCGTGGCAACGCCATGTCGGGCGCGCCCACCTGCAACGGGATCATCCAATTCGCCAGTCCGACGAAGGAGGGCATGACCGCGCCGAAAATCATCACCAGCGCATGCATGGTGGTCATCTGGTTGAAGAACGCCGGATCGACGAGCTGCAGGCCGGGCTTGAACAGTTCCGCGCGGATGATCATGGCCATCGCCCCGCCGATGAAGAACATCGTCAGGCTGAACACCAGGTACATCGTGCCGATGTCCTTATGGTTGGTCGCGAACAGCCAGCGTTTGATGCCCTTCGCCGGTTCTCCATGATGGTCGTCGTGGTGGGCGGTGTCGGCTGCGTGATCGTGTGCCATCTTGCGTACTCTCTAATATCGATGCGTAAAGATAGGGATGGGTAAAACGCTACTAGTTAATGACTCGGGCGGACGTCGGCGGATCGGCCGGTACCGCCGGCGCGGGTGCGCCGGCCTGCTTCGAAGCCGCCTTTTGATCCTCGACCCACTTCTTGAAATCGTCCGGGGTACGCACGTCGACCACGACGGGCATGAAGCCATGATCGCGGCCGCACAGCGCCGCGCACTGCCCGCGGTAGATGCCTTCCTTGCCCGGGTCCACCTTGAACCAGAGCTCGTTGACATAACCCGGGATGGCGGAACGCTTGGCACCGAAGTCCGGAACCCACCAGGCATGGATGACGTCCATGGAGGTGAGCAGCAGCCGTACCTTGGTGCCACTCGGGATCACCAGCGGCTTGTCCACATCCAACAGGTAATTCGGCACCGTCTTGGGGTCGATCCCGGAGCCCAGTTGACGGGCGAAGTTCGAGTCCTGTTTCAATGTCGAGAAGAAATCCACGCCCTCCCCGGCATTCATGTACTGGTACTGCCACTTCCATTGATAGCCGGTGACCCGGATCGACAGTTCGGAATTGCGAGTGTCCTCTTGTTTGAGGATCAGATCGGCCGCGGGGACCGCCATGACCACCAGAATGAGCACCGGAATGACGGTCCAGATGATCTCGACCTTCGTGCTATGCACCATGGTGGTGTCCGGAATGGCGCCCTTCGACTGGCGGAAGGTCACCAGCGAATAGATCATCACACCGAACACGACCACCGCGATGGCGACACAGATCCAGAACACTTCCATGTGCAGGCCGTACATGGCCTGGCTTAGATCCGTGACGCCGATGGGCAGGTTGTAGCCGTTCGAAGTATTGGCAGCGGCGGTTCCGCTCAACGCAAGCGCGGCGCAGGACGCCAACGAGAGCGCGGCGGCTCCGGAAAAGCCCCGCGGCCGAGAATTATCATGTTCGGCCCTTGCCCTGTTAAATCTCATCTCAACGTATCCCCTGATTGCAATCAATCGATTTCAAGCGGCGGCGACTCGTTCATGCCGCCCACCAAATTCCGCAAACGCTCGGCCAGACGACAGCGTTCCTCCTCAGTGAGGAAGCTGCCGACCTCGAATGCCCGCCCGCGGCTCTCAATCATCAAGCGGCTCGGGTAAGCACGCGCCTGCGGACTGCGAAGTCTAACCTTCGCCCAATGCCGCGCAAACTCATGTTTTGCCTCACCGCGGCGCGAACGGGTGACCAGGCTGATCCTAGAGTCCGTGATGGTGACCGTTTGCGTGTAACGGCGCCGCTGCATGCTCGAGCGCAGCGCTAGTCCGAGCGCCAGCATCTCGAGCGCCCAGAACGGCAGCACCGGCCAGAACCCCATCATCACAAAAATCATGGAAAAAGCGAGCGAAAACAGGCAAGTAGCGCCGAAGAATAGCTTGGCGCCCGTCGGTGTCAGCGAACAGTTGGGCGCGAGCTCGATGCGCTTTTCCATTGCCCGTAAGAATAACTCACGGGCGTGGCGTCGGCGCCAATTCTCGAAGCCGTGGCGCCAGCATCCCGGCGATTTCGTCCCGTTCGACCAGTGGCTGGTAGGGGAATACGCCGAGGCAGGGCGCCGCGATCGCGCCCCGCAATGTTTCGAGGTTCTCGTCCGGCCGCGCGTAGTTCGGGTCGATGCTGTTCCCCACCCAGCCCGCGAGGCGCAGGCCCCGCCGCTGAATCGCCTCCACGGTCAGCAGCGCGTGATTGAGGCATCCCAGGCGCAAACCCACGATCAGCACCACGTCGAGCCGCCAGCGCACCGCGAGATCCGCGAACGTACGCCGGGCATCGAGCGGGACCAGCCAGCCGCCGGCACCTTCTACGATGGTGACGTCGCTTTGCAGCGCCAATCGTTCGTAGCGGCGGTCGAGCAGGTCGAAATCGATGGTTTGGCCCGCCTCCGCCGCCGCGATGTGCGGGGCGATCGCGGGGGCAAACGCGTAGGGATTGACGTCCGAATAGGCGGCTCGGACATTGATGCTGTCGAGCAACGCCAGCGCGTCCTCGTTGCGCAGCCCCTGCGGCGTCGATTCGCAGCCGGAGGCCACCGGTTTCATGGCCGCTACCCGCCTGCCGGCGGCGACGAATGCCGCGCACAGGGCCGCGGCCATGCGGGTCTTGCCCACCCCCGTGTCGGTGCCGGTCACGAATAGCCGGTGGAGGTCGGGTTCCTGCTGCATATCTTAGGAACCGCGCAGGCGCTGCAACTGACGCTTGACCTCGTCCAGCGACACCTGGGTGTCCGCGCCGGCCGGCCGCTGCGTGGCGCTCAGCGGCGCCCAGGCCTGGCCGAACACCACCTCGTAGGTGGCCGGGAGGCGGCCGTCGACCCGGTAGGTCTCATAGGCGGATTCCATCGCGGCGAACTTGCGGGGAGTCGTCAGACCCTTCGGGCGACCGACGGTGGCATTGCGAGCCCCGACTGCCCGTAGGTCCGCGGCCAGGCGGCGCACATCCTCATAACATAGAGTGTAACGCTCGACGTCGAGCACCGGCGCCGTAAGGCCGGCGCGCACCAGGGCGTCGCCGATATCATGCATGTCCATGAACTGACTCACCCGTGAATGCGCATCCACCCGTACCCAGGCATTGCGCAACTCGCGCAGCGAGTCGGGCCCCAAGGTGGTGAAGGTGAGCAGGCCGCGCGGTGCCAGGACGCGCCGCAATTCGGCCAGGACAGCGTCCAGTTCGCTCCACTGCAACATGCCATTGCTGACGATCAGGTCGACGCTGCCGTCGGGCAGCGGCAGCGTCTCGGCGGCCGCACAGACTCTGGCGAAGGGCCGCAGCCAGGATCGTTGCCGTCCGGCCGCGCGCAGCATGCCGAGCGAGAAATCCACCGCAACGACCTGGGCGCGCGGATAGCGGCGCTGCAACGCCCGGGACGCATGACCGGTGCCGGCGCCCACGTCCAACGCGATGCGGGGCGCCAGTTGGGTCAACTCCAATCGCTCCAGCAAAATATCCCTGACTTGCGCCTGCAGCACGGCCGCGGCGTCGTAGCTTAAGCTCGCGCGATCGAACGAGCGCCTTACCCATGCATTGTCGAGCGCGTAGGCGGAGGTGTCGGCGTAGACGGAGGAGTCTTCGTTCACGCCGTGGCGGTACTTGACCCGCACCGCGCGCCGGCCTGCGTTTCGCTGGGTGGGGCAGACCGCGCCGGTTCGGCAACGATGTTGAGCCGCTCGAACAGTCGCCGGTCGCGCGCGGTGTCGGGATTTCCGGTCGTCAACAGTTTCTCGCCATAAAAAATAGAGTTCGCGCCGGCGAGAAAGCACAGAGCCTGCATCTCATCGCTCATGTCACTGCGGCCCGCCGACAGACGTACATGCGACCGCGGCATGAGAATACGGGCGACGGCGATGGTGCGGATGAAGTCGAAGGGATCGAGCGCCGCGCTATCGGCCAGCGGCGTTCCGCTCACCCGCACCAATTGGTTAATGGGCACGCTCTCCGGGTGGCTGGGCAGAGTGGCGAGCGTATGCAGCAGGGCGGCGCGGTCCTGTGGCGCTTCACCCATGCCCACAATACCGCCGCAGCAGACGCTCATGCCGGCGTCCCGCACCGCGCGCAAGGTGTCCAGCCGATCCTGGTAGGTGCGCGTGGTGATGATTTTTTCGTAGTAGTCGGCCGAGGTGTCGAGATTATGGTTGTAGTAGTCGAGGCCGGCCGCCTTGAGCTCCTCGGCCTGGGCGGTGGTCACCATCCCTAAGGTGGCGCAGGTTTCCAGTCCCAAGGCCTTCACTTCGCGGATCATCGCGGTCACTTTGCGCAGATCCTTAGGTTTAGGCGAACGATACGCGGCTCCCATGCAGAAGCGCGTGGCGCCGGCTTTTTTGGCGGCATGCGCGCGCGCCGTCACCGCTTCCAGCTCCATCAATTCCTCCGCCTCGAGTCCGGTGTCGTAGCGCACGCTCTGCGGGCAGTAGGCGCAATCTTCGGGACACGCGCCGGTCTTGATGCTGAGCAAGGTGCTGATCTGTACGGTATTGGCTACGTGATGCAGCCTATGGACTTGTTGGGCGCGGAAAATGAGGTCCTGGAACGGCAGCGCGAACAACGCTTCGACCTCAGCTAATGCCCAATCGGTGCGGATTTCCATCGATAACCCCAGGGTCGCCGCAGCGGCGACAGCCAGACGCGAATGGGCGGCAGTATTCAGTGCGGGATTAGCATAGTCAACCGGGCAAGCCGATCCAGGTTGACGAGGGACAGCGCCGTCCCCCGGCTCCGCCAACCTTGAGGTAAGATTTGGGTTCGGCGCGTCGTCGCTGCTTCCCCTCGAGATTTGATCGGCCGATGCCACGAATTCCCCCCATTGATGTCAAGACGATGCCCTCCGGCCGTGGCGCGGTCGCTGTGCTCGGGGTGGCCGCCAGCGGCCCCGCGCTCACGAAGACGCAAAAGCGCTTCAACCAGCTGATTGATAAGCTCAAGGGACAGCGGGAGGAGGTCAAGCGCTGGGAGGCCTACCGGCGGTTTTACCAGCAGCAGCTCAGCGACAAGTATCAACCGATGGTCACGCGTCTGCGCGAGCAGCGGGTCGTGATGGCCCAATTGCTCGACCAAGCATTGGACGGCGGAGAACTCGGTAAGCGCGAGCGCGATAAGGCGCAGTACCTGCTGCAGCAATTGTTGGAGGCCTTGCTCGAGGCCGGGGAAGAGCCGTTGCTGGTGCGGCTGCATGACAAGTATGCCGCCGCCAGTCTGCAGGAATTGCGCCGTGAGCGGATGGACGCGTTGCGCGCCGCTGCGCACGAGGCGCTGGACATCGACGTCGATGCCTACGGTGGCGGCGAATCGCCCGCCGAGTTCGAGAGCTGGCTCGAGGACCAGGTTCGCGCGTCCCGCGAGCAGTCGGCGGCCGCCGCCGAAGGCGATGCGGCGCCGAAGCGTAAATCCGCCAAGGCGAGCAAGCGAGAAGCCTTGCGCGAGCAGGTAGTCGAAGGGGGCACCCGCGCGGTGCGCGAGGCCTACCGAAAATTGGTCAGCGAGTTGCATCCGGATCGGGAATCCGATCCGACGGAGCAGATTCGCAAGACCGAACTCATGCAGCAAGTGAACCAAGCCTACAAGTCCGGTGATCTGCTCGGGTTGCTGGAACTGCAGCTGCGCCTCGAGCAGATCGATGCGAGCGCCCTCGCGGGTTTGGCCGACGAGCGATTGCGACACTATGTGCACGTGCTCGAGGAACAATCGCGCCAGTTGCGCGACGAGTTGTCGGAACTGATCGAACCGTTTGCGCTGGTGCTGGGCGAGTCCTCTGCGCGCAGGGTGACCCCTGACGCCGTGCAGCGCCTGCTCGATCAGGATATTCGTGACATGAAAGCGGTGTTGCGCAAGCTCGAAATGGATGTGATCTGCTTCCGCGACGTGCGGCAACTGAAGCAAAGCCTCGGCCAGTATTCCGTCGAACCCTTGGACGACGACGAATTACAGATGCCGGACGATTGGCAGATGTCCGACGATTTGGAGCCTGCACGGCGTGGCGCGGCGCCCCGCGGGGGGTCGCGACGCGCCCCGAAACATCGAACCCTACGGCGCGGCGGATAGCCCGTGCCGGCGCCCGGCTCAGCCGAACTGGTAGTTGAGCGCGATCCCGAGGAACACCGACAGACCAAAATAGTGATTGTTGAGGAAGGCTTTGAAGCAGGCGTCCCGCTCGCGCCTGCGAATCAGCCATAGGTGATGCACGAAAAACAGTGCGCCGGCGATCAAGCCGCCGTAGTACCACGGGCTCATGCGCATCATCTGACCGACCAGATAGAGAGACAGCAGCGTGAGAGCCTGCAGCGCGGCGATGATGTGCCGGTCCGAGTCGCCGAACAGAATCGCCGTAGAGCGAACGCCGATATTGATGTCATCGTTGCGGTCCACCATTGCATACATGGTGTCGTACACGGTCACCCAGAGCATGTTCGCGATTAGCAGCAGCCAGCCCACCCGCGGCACCCGTTCCACCTGCGCTGCGAAAGCCATCGGTATTCCCCAGCCGAAGGTAATGCCGAGATAGAGCTGCGGCACCGATAGAAAGCGCTTGATGAAGGGATAGCTCACCGCGAGTGCCGCGCCGGCGACTGCGAACAGCAAGGTCATTTTATTGAGTTGCAGCACCAGCACCAGGGCCGTCAGCGACAGCGCGGCGAACAGCAGCAGCGCTTCTACCGGGGTGATGCGGCCGGCCGCGAGCGGGCGCCCACGGGTACGCTCCACCCGCGGATCGAAGCGCCGGTCCGCGTAATCGTTGATCGCACAACCGGCGGAGCGCATGAGCACCGTGCCGACCACGAAGATCAGGAACAGGCGGGGATTCGGTCTGCCGTGGCTGGCGATCCACAGCGCCCATAGCGTGGGCCACAGCAGAAGCCAGATGCCGATGGGTTTGTCCAGTCGCGTGAGCTGCACGTAGTCGGCGATCGTTGCCAGAACTCTCGGCAGTTCCGTGGTGGTCCAGGGATGAAATCGGACCCGGAACGCGAACCAGCGCCAGCGCTCGGCGATCCGCTCGCCCAATTCCACGCCCGAGCTCGGTAGAGTCACTCGCGAATCCTCGTTATGCGCGGCCCATGGCGGGCAGGAACACTTCCTGCACGAGCAGCGGCGCACCCCGTAGAGCCACGCGCGAGCGGCGTGCCCAGAGTCCGGCGGGCTTTACTTCGGCGTCGCGCAGCGCGCGCGCCGTCAATGCATCGTCGGCTGGTACCCAGGCATATTCGTAGGCGCTACGCTCCGTGCCGGACAGGCCGGTGAGAGTTTCGTCCAGCGCGGCGTCTCCCAATTCAGCCAGCCAGGGGTGTAGGCACAGCGTCGAGTCCGGCGCGACGGTCTGAGCGAACACCCACACCTGGTCGCCGCGATACATCTCCACTTCACGGAACAGGCCCGCCTGATCTTCGCAGCGCAGCGCCGACTTGTGTGAGCCCGACAAGAGGCCGGACCATTGGTCCACGAGCTTGAGCGCATAGTGCTCACCGCACGCCGCTTTCAAGCGCGCGGAGAGCAGTCCCTTGCCGATCAGCCAGGGCCTTAAGTGCGCCTCCACGGCCATTTGCCCGAGATGCTCGGTCGGTACCCATTGCAGAGAGCGGAGAGGTTTTGCCTGATAGGGTTTCATTGTCATAGTTTACCCGACCCGGCCGTATTGCTCCGCCTCTCCGACCCAGCGGCGGATGAGTGGCGCCACATTCGACGGCCAGTCGCGCAGCAGCGTGTCGGCCGCGATCTGTACTTTGGGCAAGAGATCCGCATCGCGCAGCAGATCGGCAACCCGCATCTGTGCAAGTCCGGTCTGACGAGTCCCCATCAACTCGCCGGGGCCGCGCAGCTCCAGGTCGCGGCGCGCCACCACGAAGCCGTCGTTGGTGTCGCGCATCACCGCCAGCCGTTCGCGAGCCATCGACGATAGCGGCGACCGATACAGCAACAAGCAGGAACTAGCGAACTGGCCGCGTCCCACCCGGCCGCGCAGTTGATGCAATTGCGCCAGGCCCATGCGTTCCGCGTTCTCGATCACCATCAGGGTGGCGTTCGGCACGTCCACACCCACCTCGATGACCGTCGTCGCCACCAGCAATTGAATCTCGCCGTCTTTGAAGCGGCGCATGATGAGTTCTTTAGCCGCCGACGGCATACGGCCGTGCACGAGATCGACCGCCAGCTCCGGCAACGCCGCTTGCAGCGCCGCCGCCGTTTCCTCGGCCGCCTGGTAGGGCATCTCCGCCGATTCGTCGATGAGGGGGCAGACCCAGTAGGCTTGTCGCCCCGCGAGACAGGCGGTGCGAATGCGGATCACCACCTCGTCGCGCCGCGACTCCGCGAGCACGACGGTTTTGATCGGTGTGCGCCCCGGCGGTAGTTCATCGATGAGGGAAACGTCGAGGTCGGCATAGGCCGTCATCGCGAGCGTACGCGGAATCGGCGTAGCCGTCATGATCAGCTGATGAGGCCGTCGGCCCTCTTGACTGCCCTTCTCGCGCAGGCTCAAGCGCTGATGTACGCCGAAGCGGTGCTGTTCATCGACGATCACCAGCGCGAGCGAATGGAACCGCACGTTGTCCTGGAACAGCGCGTGCGTGCCGATCACGAGGGGTGCATGACCCTCGCTGATGCCCTCGAGGGCGGCCGCGCGGGCTTTGCCCGTTTGCCGACCGGTGAGCAGGGCCACGGGAAAGCCCAACGGTTCGAACCAACGCCGAAAATTCTGTGCGTGTTGATCGGCGAGCAGTTCGGTGGGCGCCATGAGTGCGACTTGCGTGTGCAATTGCACCGCCTGAGTGGCGGCGAGCGCGGCTACCAGTGTTTTGCCGCAGCCCACATCGCCTTGCACCAGACGCAGCATTGGTTTCGGCTGCGCCAGATCGTCTTCTATTTCATGCAACACGCGCTGTTGGGCGGCGGTCAGCCGAAACGGCAGCGCCGCCAACAGTCGGGACTTGACGGCGCCGTCCGTGAACAGCGGCCGGGCGGCATCGTTCTGGATCCGCTGCCGCAGTAGCTTCAATGACAGTTGATGGGCCAGCAATTCTTCGAAGGCGAGCCGCCGCTGTGCTGGGTGTCGCCATTCCAGCAACAGCTCCACGGGCGCATCCGCCGGTGGTCGATGCACGTAGAGCAGAGCCTCGCGCAGCGTCGGCAGCCGGGAATCGTCGAGCACCGCGGCGGGCAGCCAGTCCTCCGTGCCTCGCGCGGCGGTCTGGTCCAACGCCATCCCCACCAGCAGCCGCAGTCGTCCCTGCGTAACGCCCTCCGTCGCGGGATAGATCGGGGTGAGATGATCCTCGGTGGGCTTGCTGGCCAGTTCGACCCGCCGGTATTCGGGATGCACGATCTCCAGGCCCGCCGGGCCGCGGCGCACCTCGCCGAAGCAGCGAATGCGCACGCCACGGGCCAGCCCGGTCTGTTGCTGATTCGTGAAGTAAAAAAATCGCAGCGTCAAGAAGCCCGATCCGTCGGCGATCCTGCACAGCATCTGGCGCCGCCCGCGAAACGTCACTTCGGTGAGCAGTACCTCGCCCTCCACCGCCGCACGCTGTCCCGCCAGCAGTTCGCCCAACGGAACCACTCGCGTCCGGTCCTCGTAGCGCGTCGGCAGCAGGAACAACAAGTCCTGGGTCGTCTCCACACCCAGCGTCCGCAGGCGTTCGGCAAGCGCCGCGCCGACCCCGCGCAGTTCCGTGACCGGCCTAGGCTCGATCACAAGGCGACGATGCACTCCACTTCGACCTGCGCACCCCGCGGCAGCGACGCCACGCCGACGGCGGCGCGCGCCGGGTATGGCTCACGGAAATACTCGGCCATGACCTTGTTGACGAGCGCGAAGTGGGAGAGATCGGTCAAATAGACGTTGGCCTTGACGACGTCATCGAAAGTCGCGCCGGCGGCCAGCACGATCGCCTTGAGATTGTCGAACACGCGACGAGTCTGCGCCTCGATGTCGCCCGCCACCATCTCCTTGGTTTGCGGATCGAGGGGAATCTGACCGGAGACCCAGATGGTGTTGCCCACCCGCACCGCCTGCGAATAAGTGCCGATGGCGGCCGGTGCGTCGGTGGTGGAGATGATTTGTTTGCTCATAGCCTCACGCTCGATGTGTAACTCATTGCCAACTCGATTGCTCAGTCCGCATCCGCTCGATATCTTGCGGATCGCCTGGCATGCCTAAAATGCCTATCCACACCAACCTGTCACCCGCTTCCTCGCATTTCCCGCGTGATGCAGTCGGCTGCTACCTCACGCCAGAGTGCGGAACACGCGCTGCACGTCCGGCATACGCCGTATGGTGCGGATCACCTGTGCAAGGTGCTTGCGGTCGCGTACCTGTAATTGAATGCGCAGCCAGGAGTTGGCGACGTCCCGTTCTTCGAGCTGCACTTGATCGATGTTGGTGCCGGTCTCGGCAATACTCGACGCCACCGCCGCCAGCACGCCCACCCGATTGTTGATCTCTAGTTGAATCTCGGAGAGGAACTGACGACCCCGCGTTTCCTCCCAGGCAACCGATAACCATTTCTCCGGCTGTTTGCGATATTCGGCGAGATTACCGCAATTCTGGCGGTGGATCACCACGCCGCGGCCGGCGCTCAGGTAGGCCATGATGGGATCGTCCGGGATGGGGAAGCAGCAATGCGCGTACGTCACCAGCAATCCCTCGGTACCCGCGATCATGAGTGGGCCGCCGAGCGGATGGTGCTGTTCGGCATCGTCCTTGGCCGGCTGCAGCCGGCGCGCGACCAGCGGCGCCAGGCGTTCACCCAGCCCGATCTTCTCGAACAGCTCCTCGGAATCCTTCAAGTTCAGTTCTTTGACTACCGCATCCAAGTCTGTCTGCGGGATCTTCTTCAAGGTGAGCGAAAACTCCTCGAGCGCCGAGCCGAGCAGGCGGCGGCCCAGTTCCGCGGCCTCGCCGCGTTTCATGTTCTTCATGTACTGGCGGATGGCGGCGCGTGCCTTGGCCGTCACCAAGAAGCCCGACCAGGATGGATTCGGTGTCGCGCCCTTGGCGGTGATGATCTCGACGGTCTGACCATTGCGCAACGGCGTGCGCAGCGGCACGAGACGCCGATCCACCTTGGCGGCCACGCAGCGATTGCCGACGTCGGTGTGGATGGCGTAGGCGAAGTCCACCGGCGTGGCGCCGCTCGGCAGACGCAGGATCTTGCCCTTCGGCGTGAACAGATACACCTTGTCCGGGAAGAGATCGACTTTGACGCTTTCTAGGAACTCTTCGGAATTGCCGCCTTCTTGAATCTGCACCAGCCCCGCAAGCCACTCGCGTGCGCGGTCGTGCTCCACGCCGCCGAAGGAATCGCCACCGGATTTGTACTTCCAATGCGCGGCGATGCCCGATTCCGCGACGCGATGCATCTGCTCGGAGCGGATCTGAGCTTCGATCGGCACCCCGTTCGGGCCGAACAACGTGGTATGCAGGGATTGGTAGCCGTTGACGCGGGGAATCGCGATGTAGTCCTTGAATCGTCCGGGCATGGGCTTGTAGACGCTATGCACCAGGCCCAGCGCGCGATAGCAGGTGTCGGCGCTGTCGACGATGATGCGGAACCCGTAGACGTCGACCATTTCGTTGAGCGAAATGTGCTTGTTTTGCATTTTCTTGTAAATGCTGTAGAGATGCTTTTCACGGCCGTCCACGTCGCCGACGATCCCGGCCTTCTTCAACGCGCCTTTGAAAGTCTCGGCGATCTTGGCGACGAACTCTTTCTGATTACCGCGCGCGCGCTTCAGCTCGCGTTCGAGCACCTTGTAGCGGTAAGGATATAGGGCGCGAAACCCGAGGTCTTCCAATTCCAGTTTGACGGCGTAGAGACCCAGCCGTTCGGCGATCGGCGCATAGATCTCCAGCGTCTCGCGCGCGGTGCGGCGGCGTTTGAGCGGCGGCATGGCGCCGAGCGTGCGCATGTTGTGCATGCGGTCGGCGAGCTTGACCATGATGACGCGAATGTCGCGCACCATCGCGAGCAGCATTTTGCGAAAGCTTTCGGCCTGGGCTTCCTGGCGATTCTTGAATTGGATCTGATCGAGTTTGCTGACGCCGTCCACCAGGTCGGCGACCACCTGCCCGAAAATGGAGGCGATCTCCGCCTTCGCCGTGGGGGTGTCCTCGATGACGTCGTGCAAAATGGCCGCCACCAGCGTGTCGGCATCCAGTCTCAAGTCCGCGAGGATGTCCGCCACCGCGACCGGATGAGTGATGTAGGGTTCGCCAGAGACGCGCTTCTGGCCTTGGTGTTTCTCGGCGCCGAATTCGTAGGCTTCGCGCACCCTCTCGACTTGAGCCGGCGGGAGATACGCTTCGAGTTTGTCTAAGAGCTGACTAATCCCGGTGGAGCGTCTTCCACCAGGTAGGAAACCGAGTATGGAAGACGCATAGTCCATCGTTACTCTGAGAGAAGGTTCGAGATCAATCCCCTAAGCCGAGCTGCGGAGCACGGAAATCGGCGGGGATCTCCATGTCGATCACCGGCTGCGGAGCGGGCTCTTCGGGCTCTTCGAGCATCTCGAGGGTGATGTTGCCGGCAGCGATTTCCCGCAGCGCCACCACGGTCGGCTTGTCGTTCTCCCACTCCACGGTGGCTTCGGCGCCGTTGGCCAGGCGTCGCGCGCGCTTGGCGGCGAGCAACACGAGGTTGAACAGATTGGGTTCGTTCTGTAAGCAGTCTTCGACCGTGATACGCGCCATGAGAGTGAAGTTCCGACTAAAGGGTTATAAGCATAGCAGATTTGGCCGGGCCTCAGCCACTCATGCGTGGCACCCCTGCGTAGAGAAATTGCGTCTATTGTTTCGCAATTTGCGCCTATCCGCGCTCGCCTATGTGTTGAGCAATCCCGCCGCGAAACGCGCGACTTCAGGCCGGGTCGCTAGCAGCGACTCGCCCCGTTCGTGGACGATTTCGAGCAAATCGTGCACTGCACGCTCGAATTGGTCGTTGATCACCACGTAGTCGAACTCGGTCCAGTGCGTGAGGTCCTCGGCGGCGTCCCGCAGGCGGCGTTCGATGACCTGCGGCGAGTCGGTGCTGCGCCCCTTCAGTCGCTCCTCGAGTGCGCGCCGCGTCGGCGGCAGGATGAAAATGCTGCGCGCCGCCGGCAGCCTTGCGCGTACCAGCCTAGCGCCCTGCCAGTCGATTTCCAGCAGCAGTAGTTGCCCCTCCGCCAATGCCGTCTGGACCGCGCCCAAGCCGGTGCCGTAATAATTGTCGAACACTTGGGCGTGTTCCAAGAATTCATTGCGCTCGATCATTTCGGCAAACCGTGCCTGCGTCACAAAATGATAATCGCGACCCTCCACCTCGTTCGGCCGCGGCGGGCGCGTGGTGTACGACACCGAGAATCGCATGCGCGGCTCGCGCGCCATCAGCGCCTTCACGAGGCTGGTTTTGCCGGCGCCGGATGGCGCGGCAATGACGTAGAGCCGTCCGGTCTGTGACGAAGCTGACATGCTGGTCTACTCGAAGGATTGAACTCGCGCGCGTGAGACGCGGGCAAGTATCGGATTGTTAAAGGATATCGGCATCATCAAATCCCGTTGGCCCCGCGCGCGGCTAAGGGCGCGGGGAAGTATGTGGAGTGGCTCATGACGGGATTGGTTGGGCAGATTCAGGGGAATCAGGAGCGAGACAGGGCTGATTCTCTGGCAAGAAGTCGTTAATTTAGGATATAGCATCAAACTAAAATAAGACAAACAGTTATTTTTAGGCTCAGCAATCCTGCATGCATCGACCCCAGCCCGGCCACTACATTGTAAATAACATTGCCGGCATGTCTTCACTCTAGCTACACATCCAGCGACAGGCACTGTGACCAGGAAATCCGCAATGCCTGCGGAAATCGCCTCGGGACCACCATGCCAGCCTGCCACGTCGCTCGTCAGTTTACTCAATTCGCTGAGTAAACCGTCGCTGATGCCTGCGCAGAAGTAATGCGCTAGTGGAAGATTTTGTTGACGCGCGACACCCGGCGCTGCTGCGAATGGGGGACAAGCGCCAACGCGGCTACCGGGCGATGGGATATCGAGTGCTTCCGGAATTCTCCGGACGCCCCTGGAAATCACTCGATGTTCTGCACCTGCTCGCGCATCTGCTCGATCAAGACTTTCATGTCGACCGCGGCGCGGGTGGTCTCGATATCCTGTGATTTCGAGGAGAGCGTGTTTGCTTCGCGGTTCAGTTCCTGCATCAGGAAATCGAGCCTGCGGCCCGCGGGCTCCTGACCGCCGAAGGTCTTGCGCACTTCGGTGACATGGCCGCGCAGGCGATCGATTTCCTCGTCCACATCTTGGCGCTGCGCGAGTGTGGCGAGTTCCTGTTCGAGGCGGTCGTGGTCGACTTCGGCGACCAGCGCGGCGACGCGTTCCAGCAATCGGGTGCGCGTGCGGGCGCGCACTTCGGGTAAGCGGTGTTCGACCTTGGTCGCGAGCTCGGTGAGCGCGGCACAGCGCTGTTCGAGGGCATCGCGCAGGCGGGCGCCCTCGCTGTCGCGAAAGCGCGTGAGCTCGGCGAGCGAGTCCGCCAGCAACTCGTGGGCCGCCGCGATCAGCGGTGTGGCGTCGCGACTGTCGTCGCGCACCACGCCGGGCCAGCGCAGCAGCTCCATCACGTCGATGCGCGCCGCTGGACCGGCCTGTATGGCGACTTGTTGGGCGCGCAACGTCAGCGAACTCAAGAGTTCCGCATTCACTTCGAGCGAGGTGCTGGCCACGGTGGGACGGAAATGCAGGGCGCTATCGACTTTCCCGCGCCGCACGAGTCCTGAGATCGCGTGGCGAAAGTCGGACTCCGCGGCACGAAATTCTTCGGGCAGCCGGCAGCCGATCTCCATGAAACGGTGATTGACCGATTTCAACTCCCACGCCAGCAGTCCCCAGGGATATTGCCGTTCGCGTCGCGCAAAGCCGGTCATGCTACGAATCATAGGGGTCTGCGCCAAAATCGGCCATAATCAATCATGAGTCTATCGGAATTCCAGGAGCAATCATTGCAGATCGAGACCGCGGATGTCAGCCTGATCGGCCATCGCGACGACAACCAGGACCGGGTGGCGGTGGTCGCTGCCGAGCATTCCGTGCTCATGGTGGTCATCGACGGCATGGGTGGGCACGCCGAGGGTGCGCGTGCCGCGGAGATCGCCTTGGCGTCCCTAGTGGATGCCTTTTGGGCGACGCCGCATCCGATATTCGATCCGCTCGGCTTTCTGCATCTGTCCCTCGGCCGGGCGCACGAGGAGGTGGTCAAGTTGGGGATTGGGATCGGCGTCGAAGCCCGGCCGCGCGCCACCTGCGCGGTCTGTTTGGTTCAAGATGGCGCGGCCTACTGGGCCCATATCGGCGATAGTCGGGTCTATCAGTTGCGTCAGTCGCAGGTGTTGGAGCGCACCCGGGACCACAGCCATGTGGAGGTGCTGCTGCGCGAAGGGCTCATCACGGAGAATGAGGTGCACGGGCACCCCATGCGCAACTATGTGGAATGTTGCCTGGGCGGCGATGCGGCGCTGCCTGAGATGAGCATTTCGACACGCCGTCCGCTCAAGACCGGTGATGTGCTGCTATTGTGCACCGACGGCCTGTGGGCCAACCTCAACGATCAAGATTTGGTGCGCTTTGCGCAAACGGCGGATATTCCCTTGCATGACTCATTGAATGACCTCGGAACTCGAGCGGTGGCGGCCTCGGCCCCGTACAGCGACAACACGAGCGCCACGGCGCTGCGCTGGCGTGCGGCGTGAGCGTTCGGCCGAGCGGTCGCGCGCCCGACGAATTGCGGGCGCTGTCCTTCGAGCGCGGGTTCACCAAGCATGCCGAGGGCTCGGTTCTCGTCTCCTTCGGCGCGACGCGGGTGCTCTGCACGGCCAGCATCGAGGAGAGCATTCCGTCGTTTTTGCGCGGCCAATCCCAGGGCTGGGTCACCGCTGAATACGGCATGCTGCCGCGCGCCACGCACACCCGCTCGGCGCGCGAGGCGGCGCGCGGCAAGCAAACCGGACGTACCCAGGAGATACAGCGCCTGATCGGCCGCGCGCTGCGCGCCGTGGTGGACTTGAAGGGACTCGGCGAACGCACCGTGACCATCGACTGTGACGTGCTGCAGGCCGATGGCGGCACGCGCACCGCCGCCATCACCGGCGGCTTCGTCGCTCTGGCGGACGCCATCGACACCTTACTGAAGCGCCGCGCTCTGCAGTCGAATCCGCTGCACGGCCAGGTCGCCGCGGTGTCCGTGGGCATTTATCGGGGCGTGCCGGTACTCGATCTGGATTATGCCGAGGATTCGAACGCCGAAACGGACATGAACGTGGTGATGAACAGCGGCGGCGCCTTCGTCGAGGTGCAGGGAACGGCCGAAGGGCATGCGTTTCGCCGCCACGAACTCGATCAAATGCTGGACCTCGCTAGTCAGGGCATCACGCGGCTGCATGCCGCCCAGTTGAGTGCCCGGACGCCCTCGTGACCTCCGGCCGCCGCGGTGTCGGGTGCGTGATCGTCGTCGCACACTGACGATTGGCGTTGAGGAGCCTCGTGGCTAGGCCATTGGTCGTCGCCACCAGCAATCCGGGCAAACTGCGTGAATTCCGCGCGCTGCTCGCGCCGCTGGGGTTCGAGGTCGTCGCACAGACTGAGTTGGGCGTGATCGCGCCGGAGGAGACCGGCGCCACCTTCCTGGAGAATGCCTTGCTCAAGGCGCGCCATGCCGCCACGGTCACGAATGCGGCGGCGCTGGCCGACGATTCCGGACTGGAAGTGGATGCTTTGGATGGCGCGCCAGGCGTGTATTCGGCCCGCTATGCCGGCCGCGACGCCGATGATGCCGCCAACAATGCGAAGCTCGCGGCCGCCCTCGAGGGTCTGCCGGCCGCGGCGCGCCGCGCGCGCTACCGTTGCGTGCTGGTATTCGTGACGGGTCCGGGCGATACGGCGCCATTGATGGCCGAGGGTGTGTGGGAAGGCATGATCGCCGAGACGCCGCGCGGCACCGCGGGCTTTGGCTACGATCCTTACTTTTGGTTGCCTGAACTGAAACTCACCGCGGCTGAACTCTATCCCGCCGACAAGAACCGGCTGAGTCACCGGGGACGTGCAATGCGGGTGCTCGGTGAGCTGCTGGGCGCTCGCGCACATGGCGCCACCGGCGCCGCATGTGAGCGGCTCCCATAGCGGCGACCGTGGCGCAAGCGGCGACAGAGGCGGTCGTATTGGTCAGAACGGCGCTAGCGGCGCAACTCAACACGACGATATAAATTTTGCAGAATGATGGTCGAGATCATCCATGTTTTATAGCGATTTCAAAAAATTCATGCGGCGCCGTTTAAGGCATCGTGTTTAGCGACGGCGCCAGCGGCCGCGGCGGTGCGCGAGGCGACAACGGCGCTGCGGGGCTGCCGCTAACGTTGTACGTGCACATGCCGTGGTGCGTGCGCAAATGCCCGTACTGCGATTTCAATTCGCATCAGCTACGGTCGGCGCAGCCGGACGGTGCCTATATCGATGCGCTGCTGCGGGACTTCGATTCGGAGTTGCCGCTGCTCGAAGGACGGCAAATCGACAGCGTCTTTTTCGGCGGCGGCACACCGAGTTTGTTCGCCCCGGCGGACTTTGCCCGCCTGCTGTCGGGGATCCGGCGGCGCATTGCCGTCGCGGCCGACGCCGAGATCACGATGGAGGCCAACCCGGGAACCCTGGAGCGCGGTCGTTTCGGGGGGTATCGAGAGGCCGGTATCAACAGAGTCTCATTGGGCGCGCAAACTTTTTCGCCGACGGCGCTGGCGGCTCTCGGCCGCATACATACCGCGGACGACACCTATCGCGCGGTCGAGGAATTGCGCACCGCGGGCATCGAGAATTTCAATTTGGATTTGATGTATGCGTTGCCGGGGCAAACCCATGAGGCTGCGCTCGCCGATGTCGCGGCCGCGTGCGCACTGCGGCCCACTCACATTTCCTACTATCAACTCACCCTCGAGCCGGGCACGGTATTCCACTCGCGGCCCCCGCCGCTGCCGGATGAGGAAGCGGCGTGGTGCATGCAAACCGAGGGCCAGCGATTGCTGGCCGCGGCCGGCTATGAGCAATACGAAGTCTCCGCGTATGCGCAGAGCGGCGCGCGCTGCCGGCACAATCTCAACTACTGGTTGTTCGGTGATTACGTGGGGGTGGGAGCGGGCGCTCACGGCAAACTTACCGTCGGGCTGCCGGATCGTATCCTGCGCACCGCCAAGCCGAAACAGCCGCGCGACTTCATGGCCGGTATCGCGGCTATGGCGCGCGAGACCGTTGAGCGTTCGGCCGGCGGGGCTGCTAGCGGCGCCGTGGGCGGGACGATAGCGCCCCCGGCGATCGGCGAACGCGCGGCGGTCGCCGCCGAGGATCTACCCTTCGAATTCATGCTGAATGCGCTGCGCCTCAACGAGGGATTTGCCGCCAGCGTATTCGAGGCTAGAACCGGGCTGCTGCTCGCGAGTATCGACCTTACGATGTCCAATGCGCGGACCCGTGGGCTCGTAGAGGCCACGAATTTTGGGTGGAAACCCACGGATTTGGGTAGGCGCTTTCTGAATGATCTGCAAGCGAGCTTCCTGGCATGAGCTTATGCACACCGAGACTGAGTTCTCGCATAAAGGGGTACCTACGACACATAGCGGTTGCACTAGGTCATAAGACTATTTTAAGTATATGAATTTAATGATAAAAGTAGCTTGGCTATTATTTGACCAAGTTAACATTTACTGGAAATTCTGCTTGAGCGGTAGGCCGACGGTTGCTTCATCCACAGAGTTATCCACAGATTTTGTGAACAAGACTGCAATTTCATGACAGGAGGGATTTCGAGCGCTGGATCTTGTTTAAAGAGAGTTACTGCCGTATTATTTTCGGCCCGTTTTTGACCCTTCATCATTCTCAGGGTCTCAAAAGGCTATTGGCGTGGCGGTACTCACCTTCCAACGGATAACGGTGTTATCGATTCTGCCGTCCGACGATACACGAGGCATTTATGAAAACCGGCATCCATCCCGAATACCAAGCGATCACCGTTACCTGTACCTGCGGTAATACGTTCTTGACCCGATCCACCATCGGCCATGACTTGCAGGTCGAGGTGTGCTCCAACTGCCATCCGTTCTATACCGGTAAGCAGAAGGTGGTGGATACCGGCGGTCGTGTCGACAAGTTCCGTAAGAAGTACGCGTCGCTCGCGCCGAAGGCTTGATTTAGCTCGATTTGTCCGACATCGGCGGAATAAGTCCTGTGGGTTGCTTGCAGGGGCAATCCGCATTCGCCTGCGCCGCTTGATTCCGGTTTACGGCCGTGCAACGCTGCATGGTCACCCAACAATCGAAATATCCTTCGTCGGAACAGCGCATGAGCACGAAATACGAACTTAAGAATCCAGTCACCGGTAAGTCAACGCAGCTCGACGCACTCTCGGGAACCTTGGGACCCGATGTGCTCAATATCTCCAACCTGACCAAGGAACTCGGAGTATTCACTTTCGATCCGGGGTTCATGGCCACGGCCAGTACGGAAAGCAAGATTACGTACATCGACGGCGATGCCGGCGTGTTGCTGTATCGCGGCTATCCGGTGGAGCAACTCGCCGAAAAATCCACGTTCTTGGAAGTGGCGCATCTGCTCATCAACGGCGCTCTCCCGACCAAGACCGAACTCGATTCGTTCCACGATTCGATCATGCATCACACCATGGTCAACGAGCAGTTGCTGCGCTTCTTCCAGGGGTTCCACCACAACGCCCACCCCATGGCAATGGTCTCCGCGGTGGTGGCGTCGATGGCCGCGTTCTATCACGACACCACCGACATCAACAATCCTCGTCACCGGGAAATCTTCGCGCACCGCATTATCGCCAAACTGCCGACGATCGCCGCGGCCGCGTACAAGCACACCTTGGGCCAGCCCTTCATCTATCCGCGCAACGACCTGCGCTACTGCTCCAACATGCTCAACATGTTCTTCGCGGTGCCGTGCGAGCCGTATGCGATCGACCCGGTTGCCGCCGAGGCGCTCGACTTGTTGTTCATCCTGCACGCCGACCATGAGCAGAACGCCAGCACCTCGACCGTGCGCATGGCCGGCAGCACGGGCGCCAATCCCTATGCGGCGATCTCGGCCGGCGTGTCGGCCCTGTGGGGCCCCGCGCATGGCGGCGCCAATGAGGCCGTGCTCGACATGCTGGATAGCATCGGTTCCGTGGCCAACATCGATAAGTTTCTGGCACGCGTCAAGGACAAGAACGACAGCGTGCGTTTGATGGGCTTTGGTCATCGGGTGTACAAGAACTTCGATCCGCGCGCCAAGATCATCCGCGGCATGTGCTACCGCGTGCTGGAGAAGTTGGGCAAGGGCAACAGCCCGCTGTTCGAACTGTCCTTGAAGCTCGAAGAAATCGCGCTCAAGGATGACTACTTCGTGTCGCGCAAGTTGTACCCGAATGTGGATTTTTATTCCGGCATCATCTACAGCGCCTTGGGAATCCCGCGCTCCATGTTCACGGTCATGTTCGCCATTGCGCGCACCGCGGGCTGGGTAGCCCATTGGCAGGAAATGGTGGCCGATCCGGGTATGAAGATCGGCCGGCCGCGTCAGCTATACACCGGCCCCACGAAGCGAGACTACCAGCAGATCGAAAAGCGCTGAAACGAGTGCGGGCGCGAGTCCAGGCTCTATCCGCCGCTCTGGCGCTCGTTCTGAGCGCCGCGGCCCGTGCTGCGCCACCCGACTCGTTACCGGAGACGACGCTGTGCAGCGAGTCGTCCGCGCCGGTGGCGCTGGGTTCGGCGCAGTGGAACGGCTGGGGTCGCGACATCGAGAACACCCGTTATCAACCCGAGCCGGCGATACGCGCCACCGATGTGCCGAAACTCGGACTGCGGTGGGCCTTCGGCTTTCAGGGCAGCGCCGTCGCCGGTCAGCCCACGGTGGTTGACGGCCGTCTGTTCGTGCTGAGTTCCGTCGGACGCGTCTACTCGTTGGATGCCAGGACCGGGTGCACGTACTGGACCTACGATGCGGCGTCGGGTACGCATTCGTCGATTGACATCGGCGAACTGGGTCCGTCCCGCAGAGCCGCCGCCCCAGTGCCCGAGAAGCAGCCTACTTCGAGACGCAAATCGAAGGGCCAGGGCAAGGGGAAGGGGAAGAAGGCCAAGCAAACCCTGACGCTGGCGCATCTCGATATCCTCAAGGCGCCGAGCGCCGCCTTCTTCGGGGACGACACCGGAGCGGTGTATGCGCTCGATGCACAGAAAGGGACGCTGCTCTGGAAAACCCAGGTGGACTCGCATCCGCTGGCACGAATTACCGGCACACCGACGCTGTTTCATGATCGGCTCTACGTGACCGTGGGCTCGAGTGAGCAGAGTGCCGCGCAGTCGGCGACGTATGCATGCTGCACCTTCCGGGGCAGCGTCGCGGCGCTCGAGATGTCCACCGGCCGCGTAGTTTGGCAGACCTTCATGGTTCCCTTGGAACCGGCGCCGTCCGCGGGGGCCGCGATTGCCGCGGCGCCGACCATCGACGCCAAGCGCAACCTTCTCTATGTCGGTACCGGGGGATCGTTGACGCAGATGAGACAAAAGTTCACCGATGCCGTGGTGGCGCTCGATTTGACCGACGGTCAGGTGCACTGGGCCAAGCAGTTCTCGCGGCACGATGAGGCTGGCGCGGCGGATTTCGCGAGTTCTCCCATCTTGCGCACGCTCGCCGACGGGCGGCAGGTGGTGTTGGCGGCTCAGAAATCGGGGATCGTTTTTGCTCTCGATCCGGATCACGGCGGTGAGGTGCTGTGGCAAACCAAGATGGCCGAAGCCAGCGTCCCGCGCGGCATCGAGTGGGGACCGGCGGCCGATCATCGGAGCTTGTACATTGCACTGTCGGGACTCGCCGCCGAGCCTGAGAACTCCTCCGGTGCGCTCATGGCCATCGACATGCGAAACGGCGTCAGACGGTGGTACACACCGACGCCGGTGCCCGCGTGTAGCTGGGGTCCCGAGGCCTGTTTTCATGCCCAGGCGCAAGCGGTCACGGTCATTCCCGGCGTGGCCTTCTCGGGATCGATGGACGGCCACCTGCGCGCGTATTCCACCATCGACGGCAAGATCGTCTGGGACACCGACACGGCCAAAGACTATCTGACCGTCAACGGCATCAAGGCCAGCGGCGGCTCCTTGGATCAGGGGGGTGCCACGATCGTGAACGGCTACCTATACATCAATTCCGGGTATGGGCAACGTAACGGCCAGCCGGGCAATGTGCTGCTGGCGTTTTCCGTCGACGGCAAGTAATTCCAGTGGATACGAATAGCTCATGACACGATTCAAACGGCTGGCTTTCATCGGGTTCCTAACGGCATGCACCACCCTCGCGTGTGCGGCCTTCGGTGCCACTCCCCACGATCAAGCGGGCGATTCGCACGACATCGAGGCCTCGGTGGTCAAGGTGTTTTCGACCATGCGCTATCCGGATCCCTTCAAACCGTGGACCAAGCAGGCGCCCGCGGAAGCCACCGGGTCCGGCGTCGTGATAGAAGGCCGGCGCATACTCACGAATGCGCACGTAGTTTTATATGCCAGCCAGGTGCAGGTGCAGGCGAGCGCCGCGGGCGACAAGGTCTCGGCCACGGTGGTGGCGGTGGCGCCCGGGATCGATCTGGCCGTGTTGCAACTCGACGATCCGACGTTCTTCGATACCCACCCGCCCATGGCGCGTGCCAGCAAGTTGCCGCATATCAAGGATGCGGTGCTGGCCTACGGGTTTCCCACCGGAGGAAATTCGCTGTCCATCACCAAGGGCATCGTGTCGCGTATCGAGTTCGTCGCCTACAACTATCCGGTGTCCGGATTGCGTATTCAGGTGGACGCGGCGATCAATCCGGGCAACAGCGGCGGTCCCGCCATTGCCGACGATAAGATGATCGGGCTGGCGTTCAGCAAGCTGGGCGGCGACACGCAGAACATCGGTTACATCATTCCCAACGAGGAAGTCGAGCTATTCCTCAAGGATATCGCCGACGGGCACTACGACGGCAAGCCGGCGATGTACGACGATTTACAGACGCTCGAGAATCCCGCGTTGCGCGAGTTCCTCAAGCTGGACAAGAGCGTCGAGGGCATGGTGGTGCACCGCCCCGCGAGCTCGGCTGCCGCGTACCCGCTCAAGGAATGGGACGTCATCAGCCGCATCGGCGACACTCCGATCGACAATCAAGGCATGGTCAAGATCGACACGGATCTGCGCGTTGGGTTCGCCTATCTGATCCAGAAGCTGGCCAGCAACGGCAAGCTGCCGCTGACCGTGGTACGGGCCGGCAAGCCGCTGCAGATCCAACTCCCGGTGTCCTCGGAACACCCGACCTTGGTCGCGGATCTGCGCGGCGGTTATCCGCCTTACTTCATCTATGGCCCCATCGTGTTTTCGACGGCGACCTGGCAGCTCGTTTCCAGTATCGAGAACAATGTCGGCATGATGCGGATGCTGGGTCTGGTCAAGAGTCCGCTGATCAGCCATGCCCTGGATGAACCCGACAGCGATCGGGAGGAGCTAGTAGTGGTGTCCTCGCCGTTCTTCCCGCACAAGATTGCCAATGGCTATTCGAGTGCCGCCGGCTCGGTGGTGTATTCGGTGAACGGCATCCGCATCAAGAGCCTCAAGCACCTGGTCGCGGTGTTGCGGGATCTCAAGGATCCATTCGTTACGTTCGAGTTCGATCAGAAGGGCGGCGAGTCTCTCGTATTCTCGCGTCAGGCAATCATGGCGGCGACGGACGAGATCCTGACCGACAACGACGTTCGTGCGCAGGGATCCGCCGACACGTTGGCGGTCTGGCAGGGGACCAGCGGCAAGTAGCGCACACCGCTGTTCCCGCGCCCACTCAGCGTGCCTGACTCCTGATGCGCCCTCGGACGGTGCCCATTGGCCAGCCAGGCCGCTCCCGCCGCTTTTACTCCTCGACCAGCTCCGCCACTTCGCGCGCGTCGGCTCTCTTCATCGGCCGGCCGTCGACCGGCGAGTAGGGCGACTGCCGGATGCCGTCGATGGGAAACACGGTGGCATCGACGGTGCGGCCGTTGGCGTCGAACCGTAGCGCGGGGTAACTCACGCTGCGCTCGGCGTCCATTTTCACCCGCCGCTCGTAGAACTCGTGCGGGATGTCGAGATCCAACAGCCGAATCGCGACCGTTTCGGAGCGGTCGGCGAACAAATGCAGATTGATGTCGCTGTAGTTGGTGGCGGTGCCGGTCAGCACCGAGCCCACCAGGCGGGGCTGGAATTCGGTCAGCAACCGCATGGTGTCGAGCGCGATGCGCCGCTGGTCGCGCAGCGAGTGATCGTGCGAATCGCGGCCGAACAGCCGCAAATGGGCACGCAACGCCGCTTCGATCTCGATGTTCTTGGGTAACACCGCGACGTCGTGCACCCCTAAGCGATCCGCGGCCTTGCGCTTGGCCTGCAGGAAATCCTCGATGCCGTGCTCCGCCATGATGCGCGCCGCCTCCTGGGCCAGAGCGCGTCGCAGATCTTCCGCACGTTGCGAGAATCTCTTGGGCATGGTCGTTAAAACAGCGGTTTGTCGCCGTCCGTCATGGGGTTCTGATTGTTGGGGCCTTCGTAGACCTCGGCCTTGGGTAGATTGCCGTCGATGAATTTTTCCATGATGGCGTTGGGATTGTCGGCACTGGCCAGCAGACCCGTCTCCGGCGAAATCCGCGCGCTCACGATACCATCGGGCGTGGGCCATAGGTGTCGCGGCGTGCCTTCCAATGCGGCGTGCATGAAGTAGATCCAGGTCGGCAGCGAGACGCTCGCGCCCTGTTCGCCGCCGCCCAGCGAGCGATCCTGATCGAACCCGGTCCAAACCGTGGTGACGAGGCCGCCGTTGAAGCCATTGAACCAGGCGTCGTGCGCATCATTGCTGGTGCCGGTCTTGCCGGCGATGTCGTCGCGGTTGAGCACTCGGGCAGCGTAACCGGTGCCGTGCTTGATGACATCCACCATCATATCGTCGAGCAGATAGGCCACCTGCGGGCGGATGATCTGCGGCGCGAGATTCTTAGGCAGTATCAGCGTCTTGCCATCGTGCGGTCCTTCGTCGAGCCACGCGGTACGGGCTGCGGCGGCGCCATTGGCGGTCGGCGGCGGCAAGGGCTCCGATACCCGGCCGCAATCTGGGCAGGCGATCGCCGGATCCGCCTGCAGCAAGGTCTTGCCGTTGGCATCCTCGATTCGATCGATGTAGTAGGAGGTCACCTTGAAGCCGCCGTTGGCGAAGGTCGAATAGCCATTGGCCATTTGCAGCGGGCTCAACGAGGCCGTGCCCAGAGCCATGGTCAGATCGTTGGGAAGCTGGGATTTGTCGAAGCCGAAGCGCTGCACGTAGTTCCAGGTGTAATCGCCGCCGATGGCGCGCATCAGGCGTACCGACACCAGGTTGCGGGACTTCGCCAACGCCTCGCGTAGCCGAATGGGCCCCTCGAAGGTATTCTCGAAGTCCTTCGGCCGCCACGCCTGTTCCATGCCGGCTTCGTCGATCACGATGGGCGCATCGAGCACCACGCTCGCGGGGGTATAGCCCTTGTCGAAGGCCGCCGCGTACACGAAAGGCTTGAAGCCCGAGCCGGGCTGGCGCCGAGCCTGCGTGACACGGTTGAATTTGCTCTGGAAAAAATCGAATCCGCCCACCAGGGCAACCACCGCTCCGTCCCGGGGATCCATGGACACCAGCGCGCTCTGCGCCTCTGGTACCTGCACGAACTGCAAGTTGGCCGGCGTCTCGCCGACCGTATAGACGATATCGCCGCGGCTGAAGATATCCGATGCCTGGGTGGGTGCGCGGTCGACCTTCTCGTCGGGCAACTCACGCCGTGCCCAGGACAGCTTCTCCCAGGGCAGCGTGACCGGTCCCATGTTCTTGACGTAGACAGTCGCACTGTTGCCGTCGATGCTTTGCACCATGGCCGGCCGCAGGCCGCCAATGACCGGATAGGGTTCGAGCATGGCATCCGGATTGCCGGACGCCTTCGATAAATCCACCTTGGCGGTTGCGCCGCGCCAGCCATGGCGACGGTCGTATTGCAGCAGTCCGGTGCGTAAGGCAATGGTGGCAAAGCGTTCCAGACGGGAATCGATGGTGGTGTAGACCCGGTAGCCGGCGGTATAGATGCTGTCGCCGTACTTGGCCTGCATGTCGTTGCGGACCATTTCGGCCACGTACGGCGCGTCCGCTTCGATGGTGGGGCCATGCAGCCGCGACTCCATCGGGCTGGAATTCGCGGTGTCGTACTCCGCCTGGGTGATGTAGTTGAGTTCGCGCATGCGTCCCAACACGTGGGTGCGGCGCACCCTCGCGGCATCCGCACTGGCGACCGGATTGACCACGGACGGAGCGGTCGGAATGCCGGCCAGTGTCGCCATCTCGGCGATGTTTAATTGGTCCAGCGTCTTGCCGAAGTAAACCTCCGCGGCCGCACCCACCCCGTAGGCGCGCTGGCCCAGAAATATCTTGTTCACGTAGAGCGAGAAAATCTGCTCCTTCGTGAACTCGCTCTCCATGAGCAGCGAGATATAGATCTCGCTCATCTTGCGCTTCATGTCCCGCCGCGGCGTGAGGAACATGTCGCGGGATACCTGCATGGTGATGGTGCTGGCGCCTTGGCGGATGCCGCCGGCTTTGAGGTTAGCCACGGCGGCCCGCAAAATCCCTTGCCAATCAACACCATGGTGTTGAAAGAAGCGATCGTCCTCGGTGGCCAGAAAGGCCTGGATCAGCTTAGGCGGCAACTGTTCGTAACGCACCGGAATGCGGCGCTGGTCACCGATGGCGGCGATCAGTTTTCCGTCCCGCGTATAGATTCGCAGCGGCACCTGCAGCTGCACGTCGCGCAGACTGCCGACATCGGGCAGAGCGGGCTTCAAATAGGCGTAGGCGCAGACGTTCGCGAATGCCAGAGCCACGATTACGCCGGTCAGGGCCACACCGATGCGCGAGATGATAACTAGGTAACGTTTATTCACAGAAAAGCGTTCTAACTTGTTCAACCAGCGCCAAAGTGTACGCAATAGTGTAAGCATATTACCGCCGAGGCCACGCGCATGTTCAGCGAAAGAGGGGTCGCTGCGGACCCTTCCCGGTTCGCACTTTTCGATGTTTGGGAGCCCCGTCGGCGATTACCGTGAGTAGCTTCACGTTCCATTTAACAGTTTCTTGCTAAGTTTGTCGGGCGTAGATACTCTCCGGACAGCATTTCGACCTCCAAGGTATTGAGTAAAAAGGGAAAAAAATCAAGTGTGGTCGTTCGGCAAGCGATATCGTCCTCTAATAGGACTTGACATAACCACTTCATCGGTAAAGCTCATCGAGCTGACGATGTCGGGAGGCCAGTACCGGGTTGAGTCGTATGCGGCGGAGCCTACCCCGCACAACGCCATCAACGAGAAAGCCATCGTCGATGCGGAAGCCGTTGGCGAGGCCATCCGGCGCGCGGTCAAACGCTCCGGCGCGAAGAGCCGCCTGGCCGCCATCGCGATCAGCGGCGACGCCGCGATCACCAAAGTTATTCAAATGCCCAAGAGCCTCGGCGAGAACGAACTCGAGGGGCAGGTCGAGATGCAGGCGGACCAATACATCCCCTTCCCCATGGAGGAGGTCAGCTACGACTACCAGGTCGTCGGCCCCTCCGACAAGGATCCGGACATGATGGACGTGTTGCTGGTCGCCACCCGCACCGAGAACGTGGAACAGCGTCAGGCCGCCGTGCAGGCCTCCGGGCTCACCGCCCATATCGTCGACGTCGAAGCCTTCGCCTTGGAAAACGCCTGTGCGCTGATGCGTCACCAAATGCCGGACGGCGGTCTGGACCGCACCGTGGCGGTGGTCGACTTCGGCGCCAGCAGCACCACGTTCAGCGTGCTGCGCGATATGCGCGTCATCTACACCCGCGATTTCGCCTTCGGCGGCCAGCAGCTCACCGAGGAAATCATGCGCACCTACGGACTCAGCATGGAGGAGGCCGGTCGCGCCAAGAAGGAAGGCGGCCTGCCCAGCAACTATCAACCCGAGGTGCTGGACCCTTTCATCGACGATATGACGCAGCAGGTCAGCCGCTCTCTGCAGTTCTATCTGGCCTCGGGCAGCGGACGGTCGCAACCCGATCAGATATTGATCTGCGGCGGCTGCGCCAATATACCCGGGGTGGCGGATGTGATTTCCAGCCGCGTCGGCGTGCCCGCCGACAAGGGCGATCCCTTGGGCAACATGAAAATATCGTCGAAGGCCAAGGCGCAGGCAGTCGGCCGCGATGCCACGGCATTACTGACCGCCTGCGGCCTCGCGCTGCGAAGCTTTGACTGAGAGCCGCCATGCCGCGTATCAATCTACTTCCCTGGCGCGAACAAGAACGTAAGGAACGGCGCCGCGACTTCGCCGTGGCCGCCGGCGCCGCCGTCTTCGCGGGCATTCTCTTCATGCTGGGCGGCCGGCTGGTCTACTCCAGCTGGACCGATTCGCAGAACCAGAAGAACAATCTTCTGAAGAACGAGATCGTGAAGCTCGACGCACAGATCGCCGACATTCAGGATCTCGAGAACCGCAAACAGCGCTTGGTCGCGCGCATGCAGATCATCGAGCAACTGCAACGCAGCCGGCCCGAGATCGTGCATTTATTCGACGAGATCGTGCGGGTGGTGCCGGAGGGCGTCTACCTGACCCAGATCAAGCAGACCAATCGCAAGCTCGAGATCCACGGAGTTGCCCAGTCGAGCACCCGTGTATCCACGCTCATGCGCAACATCGCCGCATCCACGTGGATGGACAACCCGGTGTTGCAGGTGGTCGAGACCGCATCGAACTCCCCTACCGGCGGCTCGAATTTCACGCTGTTCACCGACATGGTTGGTGTGGATCTGGACAACGGCGGTGATACGACCGGCAAGAAGGTTGCGGCCAAATGAAATTCATCGAGCAACTCAGGAATCTGGATCCGCGCGATGTGGGCCGCTGGCCGTTCGCCGTGCGTGCGTTCTTCGTGTCCCTCATATTCGTCGTGTGCGCGGGCCTTGCCTGGTATCTCTTCATCTGGAACGACGATAGACCGGTTTTATTGAAGGCCGAGGCGGATGAGGTCGACCTGCGCAACCAATTCGCGAGCAAGCAGCAGCGGGCCGCCAATCTCGACGCCTACAAGGCTCAGCTCGGTGAAATGGAGCGTAGCTTCGGCGCCATGCTGCGCCAGCTGCCCGGCACGACGGAAGTACCGAGCCTGTTGGTGGATATCTCGCAGACCGGCCTCGCCGCCGGGTTGCAGGAAAAGCTGTTCCAGCCGGCCGCCGAGCAGAGCAAGGGCTTTTATGCGGAACTGCCGATCAAAATCCGGCTCGTGGGCAATTATCACGAGTTCGGCACTTTCGTGAGCGGTATTGCGGCGCTGCCTCGCATCGTCACCCTGCACGACATCGTGATCACGCCGGCGAGCGACAGCAAGACCGGCGGCTACGACAACCTGACCATGGAGGTCACCGCCAAGACCTATCGTTACAAGGAAGACGAGGACGGCGGACACGCTAACGGGAAAAAGAAACCGGGAGGCGCGACGTGAGAAGCTCAAAGGGCGCTCGCATGCTGGGTATCGCCGTGCTCGCGAGCTTCATCGTTACCGGCTGCTCCAGCGGCCAATCCGATCTGCAGAAGTGGATCGACGACACCAAGAAAAAACCGGGTGGACGCATCCAACCGCTGCCCGAGGTCAAGCCTTATGAAACCTTCGCTTACGGCGCGGGCAACCTGCGATCGCCGTTCCAGCCGCAGGGACCTGGCATCGCCGGCAGTGGCGCGGGCCTGCGGCCCAGTACCCGCCGCAACCGTGAATTCCTCGAAGGCTTCTCGCTCGACACGCTCAAGATGGTCGGTACCTTCAAAGTGGGCAACCGTTTTTACGGACTGGTGCAATCGAGGGACGGCCTGGTGAGCAAGGTTCAGCCGGGCAACTATCTTGGACAGAACGACGGCAAGGTTACCGACATTTCCGGCACCAAAATTAGCTTGATCGAAATCGTCCCCGACGGTCTCGGCGGCTATATCGAGCGACCGGCCTCATTGGCACTGGCTGATTGAGGCCACACGGAGAAGACAGCATGATACGACTTCAAATACGAACGGCGATGTGGCGCTTGGCGGCGTTCCTCGCATTATCCGTGGTTACTCTGACGGCTCACGCTGCCGACCCGGTCAAGCTCGAGTCCATCGACGTGCAAACGTTGTCGGGCCAGCAGGTACAGCTCAAGTTGCACCTGAGCGGTCCGGCACCGGAACCCATTCCGTTCACGATCGACAGGCCGGCGCGCATCGCCTTCGACCTGCCCAACACCACGCTGGCATTGGCCTCGCGCCGCGTGGACGTGCGTTCCGGCGGCGTCGATACCGTGCTCGCGGCCGAGGCGAACGGCCGCACGCGCCTCGTCGTTAACTTGGATTCTCTGCTGCCGTATAGCACTAAAGTCGATGGCAACACGATTCTCGTGACGCTCGGCAGCGTACCCGGAAGCAGCGCGGCGAGCGCGGCCGCGGCACCGGTGCGTGCGGGCGCCGGCTCGGGGGTTGCGGCGCCGTCGGCCGATCGCTCGATTCGCACCATCGATTTCCGCCGCAGCGCCGACGGCACCGGACGCATCATCGTGCAATTGACCGATCCACGCACCGCGGTGAACGTGCGCCAGGAAGGCAGCCAAGTGATCGTCGATTTCGCCGCCACGCTGCTGCCGAAGAATCTCATGCGACGCTATGACGTGACCGATTTCGCCACGCCGGTGCAGAGCGTCGATGCGGTTCGAGTCGACGGTAACTCACGGTTGGTGATCAGCGCCCAAGGGGATTTCGACCAACTCGCCTACCAGTCCGACAACCAGTACACCATCGAGATCAGGCCGACGTTGAAGCGCGCCTCCGCGGATGAGAAGAAAGAGTACACCGGCGAACGCCTCACCTTGAATTTCCAGGACATCGACGTTCGTTCGGTGCTGCAGCTACTCGCCGACACCAGCGGTCAGAACATCGTGGTCAGCGACTCCGTCACCGGCAACCTCACTCTGCGCCTGCAAAACGTGCCCTGGGATCAGGCACTCGACATCGTGCTGCGCACCAAGGGTCTCGACAAGCGGCGCCAGGACAACGTCATCATCATCGGTCCCACCGAGGAACTCGCCAATCGCGAGAAGGCCGAACTGTCCGCGCGCCGGGAAGTTCAGGAACTTTCACCGGTCCACTCGGAGTTCTTGCAGGTCAATTACGCCAAGGTCGCGGACTTGGCCAAGCTCATCAAGTCGACCAACGGTAAGGAGTCCATGCTGTCGAGTCGCGGCAGCCTATCCACCGACGACCGCACCAACACCTTGTTAGTACAGGATACCGCCGAGCGATTGGCGGACATCCGTCGCCTGGTGCAGACCCTGGACGTGCCCATCCGCCAAGTGCTGATCGAAGCTCGCATCGTCGTCGTCAGCGACACCTTCGAGCGCGATCTCGGCGCAAAACTCGGTATTTCCACCGCCGGTTCCGCGGGCGCCAATCTATTCTCCGTATCGGGCAGCGCCGCGAGTTCGGACAGTATCGTCAATTCGGCGGCGACCGGCGCGTCGAATCCCGCGTCGCTGGCGGCCCAAGGCATTGCTAACCGCTATCAGGTCAATCTCCCGGCGGCTAATATCAACGGCAGCGTCGGCGTTTCGCTGCTATCCGGCAGCCATCTGATCGACTTGGAATTGTCCGCCGCCGAAAATGAGGGCAAGAGCGAGACCATCTCCTCGCCGCGAGTCATCACCGCCAACCAGAAACAGGCGACCATCCTGCAAGGTACGGAAATTCCCTATCAAGAATCCGCCTCCAGCGGCGCCACCACCACGCAATTCAAGAACGCCGTGCTCTCGCTCAAGGTGACTCCGTTGATCACCCCTGATAACCGGGTGGTGCTCGATATCGACGTCAGCGACGACACGGTGGGTTCCAACGTGGCGAGCGCCACCGGCGGCAGCGTGCCGTCGATCGATACCCGCGAGATTCAAACCCAGGTGCTGGTCAACGACGGCCAAACCGTGGTGCTCGGCGGAATTCTCGAGACCACCAAATCGAAGTCCGCCGACAAGGTGCCGTTCCTGGGGGATATCCCTGTGTTGGGCAATCTGTTCAAGAACACGATCAACATCAACAACAAGACCGAGCTGTTGATCTTCATCACGCCGAAGATTCTGCGTGAAGGTTCGAATCTTTATTAGTCTCGTGGGCCGATGAGCGAGTTGCCAAGAGCCGGTTGCGAACGTCGAGTATCGACAAACAAGGGATGAGACGAGATGAATAGCATGCGCAAGGTATCGATGATCGTAGGGCTGGCCGCGGTGCTGCTGGCCGGCTGCGGTGGGAACTCTTCGTCGCTGCGCGGCGCTGGCACTGGCACTGGCACCGGCACGGGAACTGGTACCGGCACCACGGTGCTCTCGATGGGCAGCGGTAGTGGGTCGAGCTTCGACCCAGGCGCGATTGCTGTGTCGACCAAGTCGCTATCCGCCGGTGGCAGCACCAGTTTGCAGGTGTCTCTCGTCGATCAGACCGGTGCGCCGTATACGACTGCAACATCAATCACCTTCAACTCGCCCTGTGTGGGTCAAGGCCTGGCAACGATTACTGCAACCGGGAGCAGCCCGGCAAGCGCGACAGCCACTACATCCACCGGAGTGGCGAACGCGACCTATGTGGCTTCGGGGTGCAGCGGCAGCGACGTCATCACCGCCACGGCGACGGCCAACAGTCAATCGCTCTCGGCTAGCGCTACCGTGACGGTCGCCCAAGCGGCGATCGGTTCGATATCCTTCATTTCCGCGACGCCGTCCAATATCACGCTCAAGGGTGTGGGTAGTGCCGGTGGGTCTGCCACTTCCACCGTTATTTTCAAGGTACTCGACACCTCGGGCGGTCCTCGTGCCAACGCGGCGGTGACATTTACGCTCAATACCACGGTGGGTGGAATTACCATCGCGCCGACGACTGCAAACACCGATGCCAATGGACAAGTGCAGACGATCGTGAGCGGCGGTACGGTTGCCACCACGGTGCGTGTCACGGCAACCACGACGGCGACGAGCTCCACGATATCGACCGAATCCAACTCATTGACCATCTCTACCGGAATACCCACGAGTCACAACATTTCCCTGGCGGTGGGTTCCTCATCGATTTGCCCGAACGTCGAAGCCTGGGACAGGGATGGTGTAACCGTGCCGGTGCTGTTGAGCATGACCGACCGATTCAGCAATCCCGTCCCGGATGGGACGACGGCGAATTTTCAGACCACGTTGGGCGGTATCCAGGGAACGTGCCAGACGGGCCCGCCGACCGCAACGTCGGGATCGGGACAGTGCACGGTCAACTGGACGAGCAAGGCACCTTACTCGGTCCATGGCAACCCACAATCGACCACGGGTAACGCCAATACGTCGGCGGCTTACTGCCCGACTACTGCCAGTGTGCTTGGATTGTGCAATGGAACCACCAACGGGCGTAGCCCTATTTTTGCGACCGCAATCGGCGAAGAAAGCTTCATCGACGCGAATGGCAACGGAATTTTCGACGCGGGCGACACGGTAGCGTTCGATGCAGCGGACGGGGACAACAATTTCGCCAACGGCAAGGCGAAGTCTTGGCAGGATACGTCCGAGCCGTTCTTGAACGAATGGGAGATCTACGATAGCTTCGGCACCCCGACGTTTTTCGCCGGTGAACCGTTCATCGATTTCAACAGCAACGGGCAGCATGATGGTCCCGACCAGTTGTTCAACGGCCCGTTGTGCGAAGGTTCTCTTTGCAACACCACTCAAACGTCGGTCGCCATCGGCGCCAACAACGTGATCGTGCTGTCGGGAAGTTCGGCAAACCTCACCGTGCTGTCCCCTGCCGGTGGTCCACCTTACAACTTTTCGACGGGCGGCCTGACACTGAAGATCGAGATCTACGACGATCGACTGCAACAGATGCCGGGCGGCACCACGGTGACCGCCGCGGTTTCAGCGGGTAGCACTGCCAGCATAACCAGCCCGGCACCTGCGGCATGGCCCTGTTCGTCGACACCGCCCTATGTCGACGGGTCGGGTAATATCATTGCCGGGCAGATTTTTACTTTCGTGCTGGCGCCCGCAAACCCGACGCCCACCGGCGGTCAGGTAGCCGGTACGCTCAACATCTCTGTAAAGACTCCGTTGGGTCTCGTCACGACGTTTGGCATTCCGATAGATTGATCTGAGATGGCTGAGCGAGGGAGCGCTCGGTGGACGCCTCGGAATCGTGGCGCTGCCAAACGGCGACTACGCAGGTACCGTCCGGTGCCGCCGGATAAGCGCCCCTAGCGCGCCAAACTCCTGCGCGGCCCGGTACACTCCCGGTCGCCATGCCCCCCATCCCCAACATCTTCCTCATCGGCCCCATGGGCTCCGGTAAAACGGCGGTGGGTCGTCACCTGGCGCGGCTTTTCCGGCTTACCTTTCTCGATAGCGATGCCGACATCGAGGCCAAGACTGGCGTCGATATCCCTTTCATATTCGAAAAGGAAGGCGAGGCGGGTTTCAGGCTTCGGGAACGGGAGGCCATCGAGCGGCTGACCCGGCTCGAGTCCATCGTCCTGGCCACCGGCGGGGGGGCGGTCATCGACCCGGAAAACCGGCGTGTGCTCAAGGAACGCGGCGTCGTGGTCTATCTGGAGACGTCGATCGGCCAACAGCTCGAGCGGACCCGTCATGGGCACCATCGCCCGCTATTGAACGATACGGATCCCGAGGAAAAGCTGCGTGAGTTGATGTTGCGCCGGGCCGCGCTGTACGCGGAAATCGCGCAGATCACGGTGTCCACGGATGGCCGCCGGGTGCAATTGGTGGCCGAGGAAATCCAGCACGAGCTGCGCCGGCTGCAGAACGGTTAGGAGCCTGTCTGACTCAGGCCCGTGAGCCGTGTTGGCCTGAAGACGGAGCGGCTGCAAGGCGCACGGCGCCGCGCGTTCGCGGCCCAAGCTTCGTATACTAGGCTGGTGCAAACGCTTCAGGTAGATGTCGGGCATTCTCGTTATCCGATCACGATAGGTCCGGGCCTGTTGGGCGATGCCGCGCGGCTCCTTGCGGGGATCGGCGGCCATGACGTGCTCGTGGTCACCAACACGACGGTGGCGCCGCTGTACCTCGGGACACTGCGGGCGGCGCTCGGCGAACGCCGGGTTGCCGAGTGCGTGCTGCCCGACGGCGAGCAGTACAAGACCTTGGAGACCGTGGGCCGGGTCTTCGACGCGCTGGTCGACGCCAAATTGAACCGCGATGCCAGCGTGCTGGCCTTGGGCGGCGGCGTGGTCGGCGACATCGCCGGCTTCGCGGCGGCCTGTTATCAGCGCGGGGTGGGTTATGTTCAACTTCCGACCACCTTGCTGGCGCAGGTCGACTCCTCCGTCGGCGGCAAGACGGGGGTCAATCACCCGGCCGGCAAGAACCTGATCGGCGCCTTCCACCAGCCACTGGCGGTGCTCGCGGACACGGATACCCTGCGGACCCTTCCGGACCGCGAACTGCGCGCCGGCCTCGCCGAGGTCATCAAGTACGGATGCGTGTCCGATGCGCTGCTGTTCGACTGGCTGGAGTTGCACATCGACGAGCTCACCCAGCGCGACGCCGCCGCGCTGGCCCATGCCATTGGGGAATCCTGCGCCATCAAGGCGGCGGTCGTGGCGCGCGACGAGCGCGAAAGCAACGTCCGTGCGATCTTGAATTTCGGGCATACGTTCGGTCACGCCATCGAGTCCGCGACGAACTATGAACGGTATCTGCACGGCGAAGCGGTGGGGCTCGGCATGCTGATGGCGGCCGACCTGTCGCAGCGTCTGGGGTTGATCGACGTCACCGTCCGCGACCGGGTGCGCGAATTGCTGGCGCGTGCGGGATTGCCCACCGAGGTCCCGCGTATTGGTGCGGCGCGCGCCTTCGAACTGATGCAAATGGACAAAAAGGTGCTGGCGGGCCAAGTGCGGCTCGTGCTGATGGAGCGGCTAGGCCAGGCCATCGTCACGGGACGCTATGAACGAAGCGCGCTCGATGCGACGCTTCGAGAGCATTTCGGATGAGCGCGCTCGCCGCCTATGCAGCTCACGACGATCGCTCGCGCGGCCGACGCCACGCCGAGGCCGCACCGTCCTACCGTTCTGAGTATCAGCGCGACCGGGACCGCATCGTGCACTCCACCGCGTTTCGCCGACTGGTCTACAAGACCCAGGTGTTCGTCAATCACGAGGGTGACCTATTCCGCACCCGGCTCACTCACTCGCTCGAGGTGGCGCAAATCGCGCGCACCATCGCGCGTGCGCTCGACCTCAACGAGGTGCTGTCGGAGGCGATCTGTCTGGCGCACGATCTGGGGCATACGCCGTTCGGTCACGCGGGTCAGGACGCGCTCAACGAATGCATGATGGATTTCGGTGGCTTCGAGCACAATCTGCAGTCGCTGCGTGTGGTCGACGAACTCGAGGAACACTATGCGGAGTTCAACGGCCTGAACCTGACCTTCGAATGCCGCGAAGGCATACTGAAACACTGCTCCTATAACAATGCCCTCAACCTCGGTGAATTGGGCGAGCGTTTCATCCAACGGCAGCAGCCGGGCCTGGAGGCCCAGCTCGCGAATTTCGCGGACGAAATCGCTTACAACAACCACGATGTCGACGACGGCATCCGTGCCGGTCTCGTCACGATAGAACAGCTGCTCGAGGTGCCGCTGTTTCTCGAATATCATCGGGAAGTTCTGGAGAAATACCCTAACCTCGCGGGCCGCCGACTCGTGTACGAGATTTTGCGGCGTATGATCAATCGGCTCGTCTCGGATCTGATCGACTCCTCCGCCCAGCGCCTGCGCGACGCCGGGGTGGCTTCTATCGCCGATGTGCGGTTGAATCCTAAGCCGTTGATCGGGTTCAGCGACCGGACCCGCGACCTCAACCAGGGACTGAAATCCTTCTTGCGCGACCAGGTCTATAAACATTACAAAGTGCGGCGCATGACCGCGAAGGCGCGTCGGGTGGTGAGCGCGCTATTCGACGCGTTCTTCAACGATCCGAGCTTGATGCCCGACGAACACAAACATACTGGTGCCCGATTGGAACAGATACACGGAACCCCCGGACGCGCACGCGCCGTCGCCGACTACATTGCGGGAATGACGGATCGCTATGCCATTCTGGAACATCGCAGACTATTCGACCCCGCGGAACGCACATGACCACGACCTTGAAGAACGATTTGCTGTTGCGCGCCTTGCTGCGCGAGCCCACTCCGCGCCGACCCATCTGGTTGATGCGCCAGGCCGGCAGATACCTGCCCGAATACCGGGCGACCCGCGCCAAAGCCGGCCATTTCATGGCGATGTGCATGAACCCGGAGCTCGCCTGCGAGGTGACCTTGCAGCCCATCGAGCGCTATCCGCTCGATGCCGCCATCTTGTTTTCCGATATCTTGACGATTCCGCATGCGATGGATGTGGGCCTCGAGTTCGAGGTCGGCGAAGGTCCAAAGATCGCGCGGCCGGTGCGCTGCGACGCCGACGTGGACAAATTGCGGATACCCGACCCGGCGCACGAGCTGCGCTATGTCATCGATGCCGTGGCGTTGATTCGCCGCGAACTCGGTGGGCGGGTGCCCTTGATCGGATTTGCCGGCAGCCCCTGGACCGTGGCCACGTATATGGTGGAGGGCGGCGGCAGCAAGAACTTCGGCCACATCAAGCGGATGATGTACGAGGCGCCGGCGCTGCTGCATCGGCTGCTCGACCTGCTCGCGCGCGCGACGATTGCCTATCTCAATGCCCAGATCGCCGCCGGCGCGCAGGCGGTGATGGTGTTCGATACCTGGGGCGGGGTGCTGACGCCGGCGCAGTACCCGGAGTTTTCACTGCGCTACATGGAGCAGATCGTCGCTGCGCTGACCCGTCACGCCGATGGACGCCGGGTACCGAACATCGTTTTCACCAAGGGTGGCGGAGCATGGCTCGATAAGATCGCGGCCATCGGTTGCGATGCCGTCGGCGTGGACTGGACCACCGACTTGAGCACCGCGCGCGAGGCGGTCGCGGGAAGGGTGGCCGTGCAGGGTAATCTCGATCCCTCGGCGCTATTTGCCCCGCCCGCAACGCTGCGGGCCGAGACATTGCGGGTGCTCGACAGCTACGGTGCGGGCCCGGGGCATGTGTTCAATCTCGGTCATGGCATCACGCCCGAAGTGGATCCGGAGCGGGTGTCGGTGCTGGTGGAGACCGTACAAAACTACCGGCTTATCTAGCGACCAGTTCATCGCGCAGACTGCGCCGTAGAATCTTTCCCACATTGGTCTTCGGCAGCTCGCTGCGGAAATAGATGTGCTTCGGCACCTTGTAGCCGGTGAGGCTCTTGCGGCAATGCGCGATCAGCTCCGCCGCCGTCAATCCGGGATCCTTCTGCACGACGAATAGCGCCACCACTTCACCGGAGTCTTCGTCGGGTTGCGCGACCGCGGCAACCTCCAGCACCCCCGGATGTTCAGCCGCGATGCTTTCGACTTCGTTCGGGTACACGTTGAAGCCGGATACCAGGATCATGTCCTTCTTGCGATCCTCGATGAATACGAAGCCACGGGCATCGATGTGGCCGATGTCGCCGGTGCGCAGCCAATCGCCGAACATCACCTTGGCCGTCTCGTCAGGCCGTTTCCAATACCCACTCATCACCTGCGGCCCGAACACGCAAATTTCTCCTACTTCGCCCGTTGCCAATTCCTTGCCGTCGTCATCACGAATCGACACGTCGGTGGAGGGAATGGGCAGGCCGATGCTGCCGTTGAAGTCTAGGCCGATCGGATTCGCGGTGGCCACCGGAGAGGTCTCCGTAAGGCCCCATCCCTGGGTGATCGCACAGCCGGTGACCCGCTTCCAGCGCTCCGCGACGACTGCTTGTACCGCCATTCCGCCGCCGAACGCACAACGCATCGAACTGAAATCGACGTGCTCGAAACCCGGCGTGTTGAGTAGTCCGTTGAACAGCGTGTTGACGCCGCTGATGAAATTGAATTTATATTTCTTCAATTCAGCAACGAAGGCGGGCATGTCGCGTGGATTCGTGATCAGCACGTTACGCGCGCCGAAGGGTAGGAAAGCCAGACAATTCGTGGTCAACGCAAAGATGTGATACAGGGGCAACGCGGTAATGACAACGCGCGGACCGCCGACCTGCATCACCGGGAATATCCAGGCGGCGACCTGCAACACGTTCGCCACCATGTTGCGGTGGGTGAGCATCGCCGCCTTCGAAACGCCGGTCGTCCCGCCCGTGTACTGCAAAAAGGCGATATCCTCGGGGCCCACCGGCGGCGGGTCGAGTTTTTGCCCCAAGCCGGCCGAGAGCGCGCTCTTCAACGTGATCGCTTCCGGCATGCTCCAGGCTGGAATCTGCTTGCGCACGTGACGCAGCACGAAATTGACGATCAGGCCGCGCGGCATGCCCAGCAGATCGCCGATCTGGGTGACCAGCACTCGTTCCACGCCGGTGCGGGGCAGCACCTCTTGCAGCACGTGCGCGAAGTTCTCGACGATGACGATGCACTTCGCGCCCGAGTCTACGAGCTGGTGTTCCAATTCACGTGCGGTGTACAGCGGGTTGGTATTGACCACCACCATGCCGGCCCGCAGCACGCCGAATAGCACGATCGGATATTGCATGATGTTCGGCATCATCAGCGCAACCCGGTCGCCGGCGATGAGGCCCGATTTCTTCTGCAGCCAGGCCGCGAAAGCGCGGCTCAGTTCGTCGAGTTGCGCGAAGGTGAGCGTCGCTCCCAGGTTGGAGTAGGCGGGCTTGTGACCGTGGGTCTTGCACGCTTCTTCGAACAGGTCGCGGATCGACGCATATTCGTCCGGATCGATTTCCGTCGGTATTGTGGGCGGATACTGTTTCAGCCAAGTTCGATCCACGCGGGAAAACTCCTCGTTTTTTTGTCCCGGGTGTATAGCACCGGTTCGCGGTCCCAGCAATGTTCTTCTCCGCCAGCTATATTAAGTCATGGCGAGCGTCACGCAGGCAGGTGCCGAGGATTGGACCGGTACGCACGGGGCCGGGGTACAATGTGCCAGCGGCTGGGAGCCTGTCTGACTAATGATGCGCCCTCGCGACGGCGCCCATTAGTCAGACAGGCTCCTGCGTGGGTGAGCGTCGCTCCATCATTCATCACTGACTTGCAGGCAACGCAGCGCGAACCGCGACGGTACGCGCATTACAGCGAAGGTGGCATGAGAATCTCGAGATCTTGGGCATTGGGCGTGCTGATCGCGTTGACCGGATGCGTCCATGGGTACGGCTGTCTGCTCGAAGAGCCGATCAAACATACATTGACCGGCCGGATTCATTTCCGTGCGTTTCCCGCCGCGGACGGGGTCGATACCGTGCCCGTGCTGACCTTGGATCAGACGGCGTACATCTACGCCCCCGCACATAGCTACCAGTGCATATTCGCCACCGACTTGCAGCTCGTCGGGGTGTCGGAATTTCCGGAAACCATCATCGAGAATTCACACGTCAGCGTGGAAGGATCGGTGTTCGAATCCACCGCCCCTCACGAGTACACGCGTTTCCTGGTGAACGTGTCGCTGTTGCTGCCCCTCAATCCACCGCCCTAGGCGGCATCGCCTGTCCTACTTGCGCAACAGCGGCACGAGCGTGGGCCATACATTGTCCAGCATTTTTGGCTGCCCCAGCTCGTTCGCATGCACGCCGTCCGGCTGCATCAGGGCGGGATCGAGCGCGATGTCCGTGAGCAGGAACGGTACCACCGGCACCTTCCGCTCGCGCCCCACGTCGAGGAACACGGTGCGAAATCGCTCCGTGTATTCGGGCCCGTAATTGGGCGGAATGCGCATGCCCAGCACCAGCACCCGGGCAGCGGTGGCCAGGGATAAGTCCACCATTTTGGTCAGATTGGCGCGCAGTTGATCGATCGGCAGCGCACGCAGTCCGTCGTTGCCACCCAACTCCAGCACCACGACCTGGGGACGATGCAGCGACAAGGCCCGAGGCAGCCGCGCCAGCCCGCCGGCGGTGGTTTCGCCGGTGACACTGGCGTTGATGACCTGGTAACCGTACCCTGCGGTCTTGAGCTTCGTTCGCAGCAATTCCACCCATCCCTGTTCGACGTGCGCCAGACCGTAGCCCGCGCTGAGGCTGTCGCCGAACACCAGGATCACCGGCATCTCGGCTCTGGCCGGGACCGTCGCGGCCATCAACACCCCTAGGATAAAAAGCCTTTTCACTGGCGCTCCCGATGCAAGATCAAATCGTTCTCGAAGCCAAGAATGTATCCAAGACGGTACCCAGCCCCGAAGGTTCACTCACTATTCTCGCCGATGTCAGCCTCAGTGTCCGAACTGGCGAGACCCTGGCCATCGTCGGTGCGTCGGGCGCCGGCAAATCGACGCTGTTGGCGTTACTGGCGGGGCTCGATTCGCCGAGCACCGGCCGCGTGTTGATCGCCGGGATCGATTTGACCGAGCTCGATGAGGATGGTCGTGCCGCGATCCGCGGCAAGCACGTCGGCTTCGTGTTCCAATCTTTTCATCTGATCCCGTCGCTGACCGCGATCGAAAATGTCATGTTGCCGCTGGAACTCGGGAATCGACCCGACGCCCGCCAGGCGGCCGCCCGCGCGCTGGCCGAGGTCGGCCTCACGCCGCGTGCCGCGCATTATCCCAAACAACTCTCCGGCGGCGAGCAGCAGCGCGTGGCGATTGCCCGCGCCTTCGTCACGCATCCGGCGGTATTATTCGCCGACGAGCCCACCGGAAACCTCGATAGCGCCACCGGACAGAAAATCACCGATCTGTTGTTCGAACTCAATCGCAGCATCGGTAGCACCTTGATCCTGGTGACGCATGATCGCTCGCTCGCGACGCGCTGTGGCCGGGTACTGGAACTCGGTGCGGGACCTCAGGGCGCGCTGACATGAAACTCCTACGCTTCGCCTTGCGCAACCTGTGGCGCGATCTGAAGTCCGGCGAACTCTCGGTGCTGCTGCTGGCGTTGTCCGTGGCGGAGCTGTCGCTGACCGCCGTGGGCTTCTTCACCAGCCGAATATCGCAGGGCATGGCGGCACAGGCGGGCGAAGTGCTCGCGGCCGATCTGCGGTTGGAGTCGCCGGCCCCCCTGCCGGAGCGGTATTTCCTCGAGGCCCACGCTCGAGGGCTGGCGACCGCAAAGATCATCGAATTCCCCACCGCGATCTTCAACGGCGACCAAAGCCAGCTCGCCGCCCTCAATGCGGTGACGCCCACCTATCCGCTGCGCGGTCAGATGCGGATCGCCGATGCGCCGTTCGGCGCCGCCCGCACCACTAACCGAGTACCCAATGTCGGCGAAGTATGGATCGACGCGCGGATCATGGCGCAGCTGAAGGTGTCGCTCGGCGACCAACTGCGCATCGGCGCCGGCGCGTTCAAGGTCAGCCAAGTGCTCGACTACCGGCCCGACGAAGGCACGGGCTTCGTGAATCTAGCGCCCGCCGCACTGTTGAACTATGCCGACATCGGCGCCACCGAGCTCATCCAGCCCGGCAGCCGCGTGACCTATTGCGCGCTGTTCGCCGGCACTCCGGCCCAGGTCGCCGCGTTCCGCGGCTACTTGATGACGAACAAGGCGCACGGCGAACGGCTGCGTGAGGTGCAGGACTCCAGCCGGCAATTGAACTCCGCCATCGACCGCGCCAGCCGGTTCTTGAATCTGGCCAGTCTCGCCTCCGTGCTGCTGGCCGCGGTCGCCGTGGCCATGGGGGCGCGGCGCTATGCCTCGCGGCATATCGACACGGTGGCGCTGATGAAATGCATGGGCGCCTCCCAGCGCTTCGTGCTGTGCATTGCGCTGGTCGAACTGACGTTGCTGGCGCTGACCGCGGTGGCGGCCGGCGCGTTGCTGGGATATGCCGCGCAGTCCGGGCTCGCCTGGTTGCTGCGCGGCTTGGTCAGAACGGCGCTGCCGCCGGCATCGCTCGCGCCGCTGCCCATCGCGCTGGTGACGGTGCTGGCCATGCTCATTGGATTTGCGTTGCCGCCGCTGTTGCAATTGAAGAGCACTCCGCCCAGCCGCGTGCTGCGCAAAACCGCGACGGCGCCGCCGCTGCGCTACGGCCTGCCCTACCTGCTCGCGCTCGGTGCGCTGTTCAGCATCCTGTGTGCCTTGGTGCGCGACACCGAACTCGTGCTCGCCGTGCTGGCCGGTGTGATCGGCGTCGGCTTGGTGCTGACACTCGCGGGCTATGGACTGGTGTGGCTGACCGGTCGGTTGCGCGGTGGTGTGGGCGTGGCCTGGCGTTACGGTCTCGCGAATGTATCCCGCCGGGGCGGCGGCAGCGTCGTGCAGATCGTCGCCTTCGGACTCGGGCTCATGGTCTTGCTGTTGCTGGCCGTGGTGCGCGGCGATCTGTTGGCCGATTGGCGTCGTAGCCTGCCCGTTAACGTGCCCAACAACTTTCTCATCAATATCCGCCCGGACGAGCGCGCGTCTCTCGAGGACTTCTTGAAGGCGCGGGGTCTGGGAACGCCGCCGATGTTCCCCATGGTACGTGCCCGCATGACGCAGATCGATGCGGTGCCGACCGAGTCGATCAAGCCCAAGGGCGAGGGGGGACGCGGTTTCCTGGAGCGCGAACAGAATCTCACGTGGTCCGCGACGCTCATGGACGACAATCAACTCATCGCCGGACGGTGGTGGACGCCGCGCGACTACGGCAAACCGCTGGTCTCCATATCCTCCGAGTACCAGGAGACCTTGGGGTTGAAGCTCGGCGATGAGCTGACGTTCGATATCGCGGGAGAGACGCTCAACGTGAAGGTGGCAAGCATCCGTAAAATCCGCTGGGATAGTTTTCGACCGAATTTCTTCCTGGTCTTTCCGCCGGGTCTGTTGGACGGAGCCGCGGGTACCTACATGACGAGCGTGTTTCTGACGCCGGTGCAGCGTCCGGCGTTGGCCGAGCTGGTGCGGCAATTTCCCACCATTTCGGTGTTCGACGTCGACGCCATTCTCCACCAGATAAGAGACATCATGGATCGTGCGTCGCTGGCGGTGCAGTACGTGTTCTCGTTCACGCTGGTTGCGGGCATCATCGTGTTGCTGGCAGCCGTCCAATCCACCCGCGACGAGCGCCGCTACGAGAGCGCGATGCTGCGCACTCTCGGCGCGAGCCGCGCCACCGTGCTGCAGGGCGTCGCGGCGGAGTTCTCCGCGCTGGGCTTTCTAGCGGGAACGCTGGCGGCCATTGGCGCCACCGCCGTGGGTTGGGTTCTCGCGCACCGTCTGTTCTCCCTGTCGTTCGCTCCCGATCCCTGGGTCTGGGTGGTGGGCCTCGTCTGCGGTACGGCGCTCGTGGGGGTGAGCGGTACGCTGGCCACGCGACGCGTGGTGAACACGCCGCCTATAGTCACGCTGCGCGACGCTTGAGGGCACTCGCGGGCAAATGGACGGGCGGTTCGACGGTGCGTCGAGCCAAAAGGTCGGGGTCATCGTGTCGAAGTACCCTGATGAGGCGCTTCAGGTCTTGTGATTCATGACGGAGTCGAGCACGTCGCACACGGCCGAGATTGCCGCGGCACGGGTGCTGGTTTTGCGCCAGACCGCGCCCACGGTGCGCGTCGGCGCCGGCTTGGCGAATTGCCGAATGGTGAGCCCGCGTTGCGAGCCGAACGGCGATTCCACGGCGGTTTCCGGCAGCAGCGTGATACCCAGTCCAGCGACCACCATCTGCCGCAAGGTCTCAAGGCTGGTCGCGCGAAAATCCTCTGCCTCGCGCACCTCGATGCGGCTACAAACTTCCAATGCTTGGTCGCGCAGGCAATGGCCGTCCTCCAACAGCAACAATGTCTGGCCTTTCAGATCTTGAATCTTGATCGTGGGTTTGGCGGCCAAGGGATGGTCGGTGGGCAGCGCGACGGTGAACGCCTCGTCATACAGCGTACGCGTCTCCAGGCCATCCTGAGCGATCGGCAGTGCCATGATGCCGAGGTCGAGCTCGCCGTCCCGCAGCCGCTTCAGCAGGGGCTCCGTCTGATGCTCGTACAGCATCAGGCCGAGGTGCGGTAACGCCTTGCGAATTTTCCGCATGATGCGCGGCAGCAAGTAGGGTCCGATGGTCGGAATCAAGGCCAATTTCAGTTTGCCGCCCAAGGGGTCGGTGTTGTTGCGCGCGAGCGCAATGATCTCTTCGCCCTCATCGAGCATACGGCGAGCCCGCACCACCACCTGCTTGCCGACCTCGGTCAATTGCACGTTCTTGGGCTGGCGTTCCACCAGTTTGACACCCAGGTATTCCTCGAGTTTCTTCAGTTGCGCCGACAAGGTCGGTTGGCTTACAAAGGTGCGTTCCGCCGCCTTGCCGAAGTGACCGGTGTCGGCAAGCGCCACGAGATACTTCAAGTCTTTGAGGTTCATCGCCATGCACCCATTGGAGCCCTGTATTCCATAGATGTAGTCTATCAAAACGATGAATTTAATCAATGTAAACGATGTCTAATTGTGGCACCATAACCGCTGGTCCATTCAACCTCTCGAGGATGCATTCATGTCGCTAATCAATTCCGAAGTAAAACCTTTCAAGGCCACTGCGTATCACAACGGTAAGTTCGTGCCGGTGACCAATGAAGACCTGAAGGGCAAGTGGTCCGTGTTCGTGTTCTATCCCGCCGATTTCACCTTCGTATGCCCCACCGAGCTCGGCGATCTCGCGGACAACTATGCGGCCTTCAAGAAGATGGGCGTCGAGATCTACAGCGTGTCCACCGACACGCACTTCACGCATAAAGCGTGGCACGACACCTCCGATACCATCGCCAAGGTGGAGTACCCGATGATCGCCGACCCGACCTTGGCGCTGTCGCGTAATTTCGAAGTGCTGATCGAAGAGGAAGGCCTCGCATATCGCGGCACGTTCGTCATCGACCCCGAGGGCAAGATCAAGGTCATCGAGGTGCACGACAACGGCATCGGCCGCGACGCGAAGGAATTGCTGCGCAAGGTGCAGGCCGCCCAGTACGTCGCCTCCCATCCGGGCGAAGTGTGCCCGGCCAAGTGGACGCCTGGCGCCAGCACGCTGTCGCCGTCGCTCGATCTGGTCGGAAAGATCTGATCGATGGTTTGAGCGTCGATCGGTGGTGGCCCGCGTGCGGGCCGCCGTTCGAGGCCGCCGCCCCGATCGATGCTCGTTAAATCATGTTGAACGCAATCTCGAGGTATACATCATGCTCGACGCCAATCTGAAGACACAGTTGAAGGGTTACCTGGAGCGGCTCACGCAGCCGGTCGAGCTCGTGGCCTCCGTCGACGACAACGACAAGTCGCACGAGATGCTCGAGTTGCTTCAAGACATCGTCTCGCTGTCGCCGCTGGTCACGCTCGACCCGGTGCGCGACGACACCCAAGTCACGCCCTCGTTCGCCCTGCGCCGTCCGGGACAGCCGTCCCACATACGCTTCGCCGGTCTACCGATGGGTCACGAATTCACCTCCTTGGTGCTGGCGCTGCTGCAGGCCGGCGGCCACCCGTCCAAGGCCGCTCCCGCCGTTCTGGAGCAGATCCGCGGCCTCGACGGCGAGTTCAACTTCGAAACCTTCGTCTCGTTGACCTGCCAGAGCTGTCCCGATGTGGTCCAGGCGCTCAATCTCATGGCGGTGGTCAACCCAAAGATTCATCACACCATGATCGATGGCGCGTTGTTCCAGGATGAGGTCGAGAAGCGCCAGGTCATGGCCGTGCCGACCGTATTCTTGAACGGCAAGCCCTTTGGCCAGGGTCGCATGGAACTCGAGGAAATCGTCGCCAAACTCGACGCTGGCGGCGCGGCACGCGACGTGGCGCGATTCAATGCCAAGGCGCCCTTCGACGTGCTCGTGATCGGCGGCGGCCCCGCCGGCGCGGCCGCCGCGATTTACGCGGCGCGCAAGGGCATTCGTACCGGCATTGCGGCCGAGCGGCTGGGCGGCCAGCTGTTGGACACGGTGGGCATCGAGAATTTCATCTCGGTGAAGGAAACGGAAGGGCACAAGCTCGCCTCCGGGCTCGAGCAGCACGTCACCACCTACGATGTCGACGTCATGAATCTGCAACGCGCCGCCGCGCTGGTACCGGGGGATATGCTCGAAGTGCGGCTGGAAAACGGCGCCTCGCTCCGGGCCAAGTCGCTGGTCATCGCCACCGGCGCACGCTGGCGCGAGATCAACGTGCCCGGCGAGCGTGAGTACCGCAACCGCGGCGTGGCGTACTGCCCGCACTGTGACGGCCCCTTGTTCAAGGGCAAGCGCGTGGCGGTCATCGGCGGCGGCAATTCCGGCGTCGAGGCGGCGATCGACCTCGCTGGCTTGGTCAGTCACGTCACGGTGATCGAATACGATGCGCAATTGCGCGCCGACGCGGTGCTGACGCGCAAGTTGCACAGCCTCGCGAACGTGACCGTCGTCACCAGTGCGCAGACCACCGAAGTGATCGGCGACGGGCAGAAAGTCAACGCGCTGGTGTACAAAGATCGGCAGAGCGGCGTGCTGCACACCGTGGAACTCGCCGGCGTGTTCGTGCAGATCGGGCTGGTCCCCAACACGGATTGGTTGAAGGGTACGGTCAAGCTGTCGGCACGGGGAGAGATCGAAGTCGATGCCCGCGGCCAGACCTCGGTGCCGGGCGTGTTCGCCGCGGGCGACTGCACCATCGTGCCGTACAAGCAGATCGTCATCGCGATGGGCGAAGGCGCCAAGGCCTCCTTG
>Ga0116227_10000270_pt1 | contig 95054 bp, 81 predicted proteins | sample S1TSphgellanicum_FD_89693 | JGI IMG/M metagenome (GOLD analysis project Ga0116227, IMG submission 89693) | Host-associated microbial communities from peat moss isolated from Minnesota, USA - S1T2_Fb - Sphagnum magellanicum MG | ecosystem: Host-associated > Plants > Peat moss > Unclassified... | reverse complement strand
GCCTGAATTTCAAAAATAAGGGGTGGTCAGTTTGCTCCGGAATGGGGTGGTCAGTTTGAACCCGGAACGGGTGGTCACTTTAAACCGGAATGGGGTGGTCAGTTTGAGCGGAATCTCCACACACCCAAATCGTTACTTTTTAATGCATTTATATCCTTTATTATCAGATACTTACTAAAATTTCCGGATTTAACTTTAAGGAAAATCCCGCTCGTATAATAGCATCTTTATTAAAAATACACCACTGCACTTTTAATAATCGTAATCGTCTTTCCTGCTTCTGCGCTTACGCATCGACTCTCCTTCTATTTCGATCCGGTGGGCTTCCGGTGTAATCCGGTCCAGTATGGCATCTGCAATTGTACGTTCACCGATGACCTCAAACCATTTATTAACCGGAAGCTGTGAAGTAAAAATCATTGAGGTCTTCCCGTGAATATCTTCAATCACTTCCATGAGGATGGCACGGCTTTGCGCATCCAGCGGGTGTATCCCGAAGTCATCAAAAATGACTAGGTTCATTCTTTCGATCTTGGCAATTTCCTTGATATAGGTCCCGTCCGCCTTGGCCATTTTTAGTTTCGGAAATAGCTTGGTGATGCTCATGTACATCGCCCGGTATCCTTTTTCGCAGGCATTAAAACCGAGAGCGGTAGCTAGGTAACTCTTTCCGCAACCTGTAGATCCGGTGATCAGAATGTTCTCTGCCCTGGAAATGAAAGTGCAGTCTGCCAGGCGCTGGATAAAGTTCCGGTCGATGTTACGATCCGGATGATAATTCATTTCTTCAATGGAAGCTTTATAACGGAATCTGGCATTGATAATCAGACTCCCGATGCGTTTGTTCATCCGGTAGTCATATTCAGCGTCTACCAGTAATGCCAGCATCTGGTCAGAAGTATATTCTTCAGCCTTACCATTTTCGAGGTTGGCTTTAAAGGCATTGTACATACCTGTGAACTTTAATTTGCGAAGTTTCTCTAATGTAGTCGTATTCATTTATATCGTTATAACAGTTTATTTATAATAGTCTTCTCCGCGGATATTATCATGCGTAGGCATCAGCAGCTCATCAGCGAAGATGCTTTCCTTATAGCTGTCCATGTTGTTCTCCAGGATGGACTGAATGTTTTTGTAGGTATACACTCCATAATCCATCGCCTTTCTGCAGGCATTGGCCAGACGATCTGCACCGGCCTTTTTACCCAGGCTAAGGATACCTTCACAAGATTTGCGGATCTGTTCCGGATGCTGCTTGCGTTCCATAATCTTAAGGATGTATGAAACTACATCTTCGCCATAGGCGGCGGCTTCTTCCAGAAATTTCTCCGGTGTTCTTTCATTGGAGTAACGGTGTGTATTGGCCAGGTGTTCCTGCTGGGTAGAATGCTGATAAGGCGTCTTATTACGCTTGTGGACAGCTACGCGGTCATAATTGGAAAAAATTTCTACCGTTGAACCGGAATACAGGATCTTGATCTTCTTTCCGATCAGACGGATAGGTACACTGTAATAGTGCTTATCAGGCCCTAAGCAGATATGGCTGTTTTTCATCACCGTGCCATAGAAAATCTTTTTAAACTCATAACGCTGTACCGGCAGCGGATCCAGCGTCTGCCGTTCAACCTCTTCAAACTGCATCTTCCGGCTGTAGTTGCGGCCTTTCAGCGGCTGATTATTATGTTCATCCACGATTGCCCGGATAGCGGTGTTCAGGCTTTTCAGAGAAAAATAAGTGTGCTGGCGAATGGGGATATATAAACGGCGGTACATAATTTTAACCGCCCCTTCGACTAATGCCTTGTCACGCGGGCGATAGGCCCTTGCAGGCAGAATTGTGGTTCCATAATGATTTGCAAAATCCAGAAAAGTCTCATTCAGTGTGGGTTCATACCGGTTACTTTTGGTTACGGCGGCTTTGAGATTATCCGGCACCAGTGCCTGTGGAACTCCGCCAATGTAGTGCATCGTATTCTCGCAGGCCGAGATAAAGTCTTCTTTCTGCTGACTGTGAACGGCTTCTACATAGGTTAACTGACTGGCCGCAAGTATGGCCACGAACACTTCAACGGCGACCTCCTCGCCGGTATCCCTGTCCACATAGCTTAGCTTTTCACCGGCAAAGTCCACGAACAGTTTATCACCTACTTTGTGATCCAGATGCATGGTGGGATTTACCCGGCCCTTCCAGCTCACGTAATAGTCGCAAAACTGCGTATAGGCGTAACCGTCAGGAAACTCTGTTTTATAGGCTTCCCAAAGGATCTTACGGGTCATCCCGGTGCGTTTTAATTCCTTATCAACGTGGGGAAAACAACGCAGCAATGACTGCATACGCTGACTGGGATCGCGTTCCCGCTCTCTGGCCTTACCAAAAAAATCTTCAAGTGCCTTGTCATCGAGTGCATTGACTTCTTTAAAACTTAACCCGCTGGCATCGTATGTCGCCAGGTATTTTTTAACTGTGTTACGTGCGATATCCAGGTGCAGCGCTATATATTGTCTGCTTCTGCCCTGGTCATACATTCTTAATATTTGTCTGATCTTACTCATGCTTAAAGTAGTGTTAGCCATTCGCTCAACTGGATTATCATCTCCAGGAATGATGGTTGCCGATAAAGCACAGCTACAAAATCAGGATAGATCAGTCGCTCCGGAATTCGCTTGTCAGTATGACAGCGAACCGGCGGCATGTTAACAAGTGTCAGCTATTGATTTCAGCAAAATTGCTGTAACTGCCTTCAACTGTTTTCAGCCACTTTTCACCCTTACGCCGTATTTCCGAATCACCCAGTTTTAATTGAAACGGAAGTAGCGGCGCTGAATATATTGTTGCCTTAACCAGATATTCCCGGAGTACCTTGGTTATTATACAAACAGGAAGGAGCATGTAAAGGAGTAGTCTGTTAAACGAAAAAGAGAAAGAAACATCCAACTCTTTGAATATCAGGATGACTTTCCGCAGCCTTTTGTGTGTCTGCTGAAGCTGCTTATCAAAAATATTCGTAAAGCAAGGGTTAACGGGCAGTAACACTGCCACGCCTGACTAGCAGGGTCAGTCATTAAATTTTTTGACTTCCAGACCCGGATTCCGTTGCTGAATGTACGGCGCTGAAACTACCACCTTTGAGCCATTCGGTTAATTAAAGATCTGTCGTGTAGGTAGTTAGTAACTGCGGAAAAGATCGAAGATCCGCAGGACAAGCTGGATTCCTTTGAATGGCTAATCGATAAAATAGTTCCGGGTAGCGGAATTACCTGCGGGCGGTAACCGAAAGCGAGATGCGCAGAACAGCAGTATTGGCTTTTGATTTAAGTGAAGCATCGGCCAAAATGAGGCAGGGCATGCCTAATGATGATGCGGAGGATAAAGTGCTGCCTATATGGTCAGGTATTATTCCTTTGCAAACACAAAAGCTGCCGCCGATAGCTGATGAAACAAACCGGCAAATTCAAATGCCGGAACATTTGGATACGGTATAGCTATAAAAGTATTTTTTCGGGCAGCCGTTCGTGGTCAGTTGACAACCCCAGGGGCGCTCTACTTGATACGTGTCGTCTTAAGCGTTAAGCCGTTGGACTTGAACACCAATTGATATTGTGGCGATTGTGCGGAGGGAACAAAAACAATACCATCCTCACTATCGGCCTTTTCAAAAAAGGTCGTTTCCGAATCCGCATTCATTATTGTCGATCCTGTTTTATCAGTCAGCACCAGTTTGCCGTTTACAACTGTTACCGTAAATACCTGGCTTTGGTCCGCATCGAGCCGGTAAGTGCCTATATATCTTTTCAGCAGCATGGTGTCGGGGCTGATCTCTTTGCGACTGGTAATGTGGGGAATCTCAACCACCTTGCCAGCAGCGATTTCCGGAACGGCCGCGATAACTTTTTCTATTGGAATATCTGAATAATTGGAAACAAAAATAAAGGTAAGACCGCTTTTCAGGTTTTTATAAAAGTAAGCCCGGTAGCCGGGGCGTCCTCCTGCCTGTTGCAATACCGTATCGCCTTTGAACATTTTTAAGGCCAGTTCACGCGGCAGGACCTTACCGGAGAGCATCTCACGTGAGAATAAATATAGGTCGGATAAGGTTGAAACATAATTCCCGGTTTCAAACCGGTTAATATTTTCTTTATCTACAGCAAGGAGACCTTTTTCGGTCTTTTCATAGCCATAGGCAAATAAAGGCACATGGACTATCGTATTAAACTCTGCGGTATGAAGCAAGCCCATTGGCTTTAATATCCTGTCAGCTGTAAATGCCGGATAGCCTTCGTTACTTGCTTTGCGAATGATATAATCGAGCAGGAAAAAGCCAATGTTAGAATATAGAAACTGGGTGCCAGGCTCGGATTGCAGCTTTTCTTTCTTTGCCAGGTCAACGATGTGTTGCAGTTGAAGACTTTCATAATTTTCATACCCGCTCAGTTCCCTTGGCAGGCCGGAAGTATGGTCCATCAGCTGCTGAACGGTTATTTTATTTCCATCCGGGAAATCCGGGATGAAATGGCTTAAGGGATCATCCAGTCGGAGGCGTTTTAATGCGGCTAGTTTCAGTATGCTGTATTTAATAAACACCTTTGAGACCGATGCAATGATAAAACGGCTGTCAGAGGTAACCCCCAATCCGGGATCCTCACCGGGCATGTTATAAGTTTTTTGTAACAGTATACGATCTCCTGTGGCGACAAGTACACAGCCGTTAAACTGGTTAATATTGGTCAGCGCGGTAAAATAGGTATCGAGATTGGCCGAAATTCCTGATTGTGCCTGAACAACGGTTACCCCTAATGCCAGCCAGCCGCTCAATAACCATAGTTTAAACTTCATATAGCAAAGATAGGCATCCTGTTACGCGCTGCATTGTATTTTTAGGACATCATCGTTTGAGGATGCAGAAGCAGGAGCCCGTCAGCATGCTTCTCCAACTGCCTGAAAAACTGAAGAGGACTGCTTCCGGTCAGTTCCTTATAAACTTTGTTAAAATAGGCCTGATCAAAAAAGTTGCTGGCGGTGGCCAAGCTGATCAGCCTGGTCAATGCGGCATCATTACCGCCCAGATCGACCGAGTGACGGAAACGTGCGATCTTCTTATAGACGACGGGCGGTACGCCGATGTGTTTGGCAAATAAACGGTTCAGCTGCCGGACACCCATATCCAGCACCTCTGCTGTTTCCGAAACGCCAAGATCATGAGGGAAGCCGGTGAGCAGATCAATGGCCTTTTGCAACTGCTGGTAAGGGCTAAATCCCCGGTATTTGCTGAGCAGCAGTTTTTCCAGCTGATCTAAAGCCGAAGATTTATCCGATGCGTCTAAAATGGTTTTGAAGCCTTCTTCTTCCCAATGGTTAAAAGACTGCATGTCGCGGCCTGCGATCTTGCTAAACTCTTCCGTCAAAAAATGATTAATACCTAAAGGCTTAAATACAATGGTCACCCGGCTAAGGGCACCGGTAAACCTGGCCCGAAGCGGCATTCTTAGCATACCCTGTAATAAACATAAAAAGTTTTCAGTGGTTGCTTCGTTTACGCAAGTCAGGCTATCTGCAATATACCAGGAGGCACCACGGTGAATGGTCAGTGGAACATGTGTGTGCGGGAAAACTACAAATTCAGATATGAATGAAGATACTGATTCAAAAAAATAGTAGTAGGCGATATGCTGCTGCAAGACAGGCAGCGTCGGATAAAACATTTGAATAGCTGGCCCTTCCGTCATTTCCAGTTTATGTTGGCATGTGGGCTGCAATATAGCGTTATTCGTTAAATCTCTCTATGGGACAATAATTGATTTCCGCTGGATGGTATGCGCGCTGAAATAACCCAAAGCGCCGCCGGAAAGATTGGTATCCGGGTTGGCTGGGGCGGCGTTGTTGCCATCGCCACCGGCACCGCTTTTTAAACTGTACCAGTATTGATAGACCACCGGAGCTAAACACAGCATTTCGATGGTGAGCTGATCGCCGGTCTTGATATTCCGGGCGGAGTCATCATTATCATTGCTGAAGCTGAGCCGGTTGTTCACCACGTTCCCGTTGGTGAACTCATCATTGGCAATGAATACCGTTTTTTCTTTTTTTCCATTCACATATTGGGCAAAGCGATAGTAATTTTTTGCTCCTGCCGGATCATGGTAAGCCGCAACGGCGTATTTAAGCGGGCTGCCATCTTTATTGGTGCCTTGCTGATTCTGCACATAAATACTATCCAGTAACACTGGCTGTGGCATGGTGCAACTGGCGGTAAAAGTCTGGCCGCCAACCTGCACGTTTAGCTGATAGGTATTGCCAGGTATACCGTTAAGAGTAGCCTGCTGGTAAACGCCTGCACCGGTTGCGGGCAGAAATTGTGTACTGCCGTTTCCGGTAATGGTTACCGTCGCATTGCTTACACCGGTAAAGGTATTGTCCCCGGTAAAGTCCTTGGTTTGCGAAATGGCCACCCGGCAACCGCCTGCTTCGTTGGTCAACACGGCCTCGATCACGTATTTAGGGGTGTTATCAGGCAGCTTCAGGTCGATGGCCTTTTCGCATGAGGTCAGCAGTCCTGCGAAAAATAACAGGGAATAAAATTGATTTTTCATGGCTTAGAATTTAAAATTGTAAGAAACAGCGGGAACAAAAGTGAATAAGGTGGCACGGACCGCTTCGGTTCGGGTCGGATCGGTTTTATTGTCACGGAAAAAGATGCGGTAGGCATTGGGATTGCCGTAAGCATTATACAAACTGAAGCTCAATTCGGAGGAGAACTTCTTAGTTTGTTTCAGTTGTTTGGTGGCGCCCAGGTCCAGCCGGTGGTAGGCCGGCATGCGCGAAGCGTTGCGGCTTGTGTAATTGTAATACGTATTGCCGTCCACCTGATATTTACCGGCCGGGAAGGTCACCGCGTCGCCGGTGTAGTACACGAAGTTAGCGGATAACACCCAGCGGTAGCTTAGTTTATAGATACCCACGATGGAAATATCATGTGTCCGGTCCTGCCGGGCGTTGTACCATTCATCCTGGTTAATGCCGTCGATCTGCCGCTCGGTTTTGGAAAGAGTATAGCTTAGCCAACCCGTCAGGCGGCCGGTTTTCTTTTTGAGCAGGAGTTCCAGTCCATAAGCCCGGCCTTTACCATAGAGCAATTGCGTTTCGATTGGCTGATTAGTGAAAATATTGGCACCATTGCGGTAGTCGATTTGATTTTGCAATTGCTTATAGTAAGTTTCCACCGTCAGTTCATAATGATGTTCACTCAGGTCACGGTAATAACCAAGGGAAAGCTGATCGGCCAGTTCTGGTTTGATGATATTGGTGCTGGCCACCCATTTATCAACCGGCGAGCCGGAGCTTGAATTGGAGATCAGGTGCAGGTTCTGCGCGTTGCGCGAATAGGCGGCTTTAAGGGCGCTTTGTTCATCCAGTTGATAAGCCGCGGCAATCCTTGGCTCAGGATTAAAATAGGTTTTCACGCGTTCACTATGCGTGTAATGCGATGTCGCGATAATATTTCCAGCCGCGTCCAGCGTATAATAATCACCCGGCCCTAACAAGGTGAAAGCCGAGATGCGCAAACCATAGGTTAAACTGAATTTATCCGTCAGTTTCCAGGTATCGCTGGCGTAAACGGCATGATCCAGACTATAACGGTTCTGCAGCTCCTGCGAGCTGATGCCTGCATTACCGCTGGCGGTAATTTGTCCCGGCTTGATGCCATGGTAAACGCTGTTAAAACCGAAGTTAACGGTGTGCGCATCACCGGGGAACCATTGCAGGTCTTCCTTGAGGTTCCAGTCGCGGATACGGGAATAGATGGTATAATCGTTCACATCCTGGCGCAGGCTGATCTTATAATCGTAATTACTGTAAATAAGCGATGTATTTGAAAAAAGCTGGTTATTGAATACATGGTTCCAGCGCAGCGTACCCGTGGTATTGCCCCAGTTGATGCCGTTGACCTTATCAGCGGCCAGCACATCTTTACCGAAATAACCGGACAGATAGATCCGGTCTTTACCGCCTAAAGCATAGTTGGCTTTGGCATTAATATCATAGAAATACAGCTGGCTGCGGTTGACACCGGTGTCTTTGGATAATTTGAGAAACATATCCGCATAAGTACGCCTGGCCGAGATCAAAAAAGAAGACTTGTCTTTCTGGATAGGCCCTTCGACATTGAGCCGCGCAGCGATCAGGCCGACACCGCCACTGACATGGGTGCTTTGGTTATTCCCGTCATTCATCTGCACATCCATCACCGAGGATAAGCGCCCCCCGTAACGCGCGGGCATATCCCCTTTATAAATGCTGACGTTCTTGATCGCATCGGAATTGAAAGTGGAAAAGAAGCCGAGCAAATGCGAGGCATTGTAAACCATGGCTTCATCCAGCAGCAAGAGGTTTTGATCCACCGCGCCGCCCCGCACATAAAAGCCGCCGCTGCCTTCTCCGGCAGACTGGATACCGGGCAGCAGTTGCAGGGTCTTGACCACATCGTGTTCACCCAATAATACCGGGATATCTTTGATCTCTTTGGTACTGAGCTTTTCCACCCCCATCTGCGTACCGCGCAGGTCACGACCGCCGCGTGGCACGGCTGAAATGGTGACGGTCTGCAATTCCTGGGTATTGTCCTCCAGCGCGATATCCAGTTTTTGATCCGCTGTTAAATTGACCGTTATCGTTTGGGTCTTTTGGCCGACCGCGCTGATGCTTAGTTGCTGTTCGCCTTTCGGCAGTGTAAGCGAATAGAAGCCGTAGGCATTGGTCGTAGTGCCGGTGGCAGCGCCGCGAATAGTCGCGCCGATAAGTGTTTCACCATTCGCCTTGTTGGTGATGGTGCCACTGATCGTGTATTTGCTTTGTGCTACGACTGTCAACTGTGCCAACAGCAGTACGAGCAGGCTGAAGCCTTTCCTGTTTTTCATACCGGCGAAAGTAGATCCCGCCGGAATTGCAGGCCCGGAATTTAGACGAAAGCGGTTGGTATTTAGACCAAACGTGTGTTCAATACGAATTCAGTACTGTACCTTGGCTGCAATGGAAAAACAACAAACGATGTATTATGTCCGAACAGGAAACCCGAAAGGCCAAGCCATTCTGTTTTTACATGCCCTGGGCACCAGCGGGCAGATGTGGTCGCATATCATCCCGGTACTGCAAAAGGATTTTAATTGCATTGTTGTTGATCTGCCCGGTCATGGCTTAAGCAGAAATATCCCCTGGCTTTCATTGGCGGATACCGCCTTGCAGCTTAAAAAGATCATTGAAAAGGAAACCATGTCCGGTCGCGCCCACCTGGCCGGTCTTTCCTTCGGGGCCTATGCCGGGCTGACCTTATTACGCCGGTACCCGGAATGCGTGGAAAGCGCCTTCCTGAGCGGGATCAATGTATTGCCCTTACCGCATCCAATGCTGATGAAGGTGCTGGTCTGGCTGATCAGCAAGGTATTGAAAACAGACCTGATGATCGGCATGAATGCACGTTCCCTGAATATCCCCGAGGCCGATCAACCGGCCTATCGTTTATCGGTTAAGCAACTGGATATACCTTCTTACCAAACAGCGAATGCGGAAGCGCTGGATTTCCGCATTCCCGAAAGTAGAGGAGACCTGTATCCACCTGTATTGTTTATGGCCGGAGAAAAAGAACATCCATTGGTATTGGCTACTCTAACAAAACTCCTGGAAAATATACCCGGTTCCCAAGCGTGTCTAATAAAAGGCCTGGGCCATGGCTGGAGTGCAGAAGACCCGGAATTGTTTGCACAAGCGCTGGAATGTTGGGTCAACAAGGTACAGCTACCGGAATCACTAAGTGTTGTAAACACTAATGATCAGGAGGTTTGAGCATATCAAATGCAGGTCTCAGGTGCAGCGGGTCCGTGATGGTTAACTGGTTTACTTTTGGTTATCTGATTTAAGTTTCGCAGCCAGTCTACGGGCATCCCCGTTGTCGGGGTCAAACCGGAGCGCTTTGTTATCGGCCTCCTTGGCTTCGGTTACTGATCCTTTTTGCTGCTCAGCACAGGCTAACAGATACCAGGTATAGGATGATTCAGGGAACTGCTTCAGTACCCGGAGCGACAAGCTGATTGCTTCTTCCGTCCGGTTGAGGCTAACGAGCATATCGATGGCGTTGTTCCAGTCGATCACGGTAAATTGTTTTTCGGGATACCAGGAACGCAGATCAGCATCGCTGTACAGCATATAAAAGGCGGACAAGTTCTCTTTCCATTTAGGCTCAGCCTTGACGGCGGCCTTGATCAGCTGAAGCGCTTTTTGCGTGTTTCCCATCCGGAGGTAGGCTTTGGCGATCTTGGGGTAAATGCCGTACCAGCATTTGGTCATCATAACAGCCGCACTTAGCAGCGAATCACCGCGTTTTTGATGGCCATTGTTCAGCGCAAAAGTTGCCTGGTTGATTCGTATGCGCCCATAATGATAGTTTAAAAGGCGTTGGAGGTCGGCAAAGGGGTCGCGCGAATGATCAACCCGCAGGTCGATTTGGTTATACCATTCATGGCCTGTACCCTTGACCAGTAACGCGGACGATTGTTTTCCGCTGATCTGACCGCCGGCATTCTCTCCGGCGATCAGCGCCTTTAACAGTCGTTCAGCGAGCGTGCCGGTGCTGCGCTCAAATGCCCGAGCCATGGCATCCAGCGTGCCGGGAGCGAGCTGATTGCCCATCACAGCATAATGCTTACCGGTGAGCTGTGTAGATTTACCTTTCCAGTATTTTAACGCGGAACCCGTAAAGGCAAAGGTATTTCCCTGCGCGTCAATGCCCGAAACCTGCCGGTAATCGGCCAGGCTATCCTGTTCACGCGTATAAGTGATCGCCTGTTCGATGCTCTTTCCTTGCTTTAGTTGTTCCAGTCCGTTGATCCCGTAAGCTGGTTCGGTTTCAGCGATGACCGAAAAAGCACCGATCCCCGGCTGGATGTAGCAGGTGGAATTGCCGACATAAATATTGTTGGTAGCTACAGCTATGCCCCATTCTTTTGCCTGGGGATCGTAAGCAGTGATGCTGAAAGTGGAATTAATATTCCTGCCGGTGATCAGGCTGGGTAAGTTTTGCGCTTGGCTGAAAGACGAAATGCCCGGCAAGAACACCGCTATTAAAAATACGCTTTTGATTTTCATGAGGCTAATTATAGCTTGCGGATCTTTTCTTTAGCACCCTGGTTCGACGGATCCAGTTCAAGCGAACGCTTGTAGTATAACAATGCTTTGGCTTTATTACCCTGACCCAGATAAGCTTCCGCGAGGCTGTCAAAAGCATTTCCGGATTTGGGGAACAATGTGGTATTGAATTCAAAAATAGCTATCGCCGCATCATACCGTTTCTTACTGAGCAGGGTGTAGCCAACGACGTTCAGTGCGGATTCGTCAGCAAAGTTGTAGTCTTCCGGAAATCTTGACTTTAAATCCTGATAGGCGTTGAGCAATGCCGGTCCGTCTGATTTGTCCAGGCCGTCCTGTAGTGCCGTCAATACTTGCTTTTTAGGCTGCCGGTAGGGTTTGCCGTCGAGGATATTTTGTATGGCGGCATTGATATCATATAAACTGCCCTGACGGTTATTGGTCAGCAGGATCACCGTACGTCCGCGATGCACATCGGCGGTCAGCAAAGCCTGATATTGCATCACGGTTCCATCATGCGTATGTGCCGCGAGTTTGCTGCCTTCCATCGCGCCGCCGCCCAGGCCGCATTGTTTTCCAGGCGCAAAAGGGGTCAGCAGGATCTGGGTTGAGGCCGGGCTGATCAGTTTAAATTCCTCCAGGCATTGTTCCCATTTATAAAAATCATCCAGCGTCACGGCGGTCCAGCCCGAGATCGCCGAAACCAGCGGGGTCTGAACCAAACTGTTGTTATAAGATCTGGCCATAAGCGGGGTTTGATCGTCCGGGTCAACCAGCGAAGCATTCATCTTTAGCGGACGGAGCATATTCCGTATCACGAATTCATCAAAATTCATCCCGCTGACCTTCGCTATGATCTGGCGCTGTAAAAAGGTATTGCTGTTATTATAAGCGTATTGCGTACCCGGCTCGAAATCCGGTTTAACAATGTGTTGGAGCGAATCCATGGCCACGGCGTCGCCGGTGATGGCTTTCCACTTCAGATCGGGTATACCACTGCTATACTGTAATAAGTTCCTGATCGTAACTTTACCGGCCCAAGCGGGTAAACCGGGCAGGTATTTAGTGATCTGATCATCAATAGCCAGTTTGCCTTTTTCTTTGAGCATCATGATCGCTACCGCGTTAAATTCCTTGGCAATGGAACCGATATGAAAACGGTACTGGTCCGTCAGTGGGATCTTTCCGGCTGCGTCCATATAGCCGATAGCTTTGCGATAAATCTCTTTACCCTGATCGGTGATCAGCACATTGCCATTAAATAAACCCAGCCGGTGCGAGTGGCTGATAAGGGTATCTAAACGCGCCTGCCTGCTTTGCGCCTGCGCGAATGCTGAACTGCAAAGGCAATAAAACAGGATGATTTTTTTAATGAATTTAAAGTGCATATGTTTATTTTAGGAAAAGACGGTTTTCTGGCAGAAACGTTACAGGTTCAGGTTCATCGGAGCTGTCCCAGTAGTTTCCGGGCTACCGCTTCAACGGAAACATGCTGGTTGATGGCTAATGCGATAAACGTTTTGGTAGCCGTATCATAGACCAGCAATGCCCGGTAGGTCTGCGTACCGCCACTATGCCCGATCCAGAGATCATCCGTATGGGTAATCTCATTAAAGTCGGTGAGCATCATCCCGCGACCGTACCAGGTGCCTGCATCAGGCATCGCATATAGTTCTTTCAGGCGGTCATGGACTGAAGCAACAGGGCACAGCTTACCCGTCATCAGACTATAGAGCAGCACGACCATATCCCGCGCGTTACTGACCACGTTACCGGCACCCAGTGGCACCGAATAGTCTTCGTTGACAATCGAACCGTTTTCATGGGCCAGAGCCAGGTTATCCGGCTGCTCATGGGGTTTGAGTGCGTGCAAAGAGGTCAGGTGCAGGGGTTCCGCGATCCTTTGCTGAATGATCTCGTCGAAGGGCTTTCCTTCGATCTTTTCCGCGATCAGCGCCAGAAGTAAATAGTTGGTATTGCTGTAAGACCAGTATTTTCCCGGGGGAAACAAGTTTTTCCGCGCCTGGGATAGCCCGATCAGTTCATCAGGCGAATAATACCGGTTTATGGCAAAAGTCTTGGGGTCATTATTAAAACTGTAGATGCCGCTGGTATGTTCGAGTAATTCGTCTATGGTGATCTTACCGGCGTCGTGAAGCTTCGGAAACCATACCGACAGTTTATTGCCGTGCTGTAACTTTTGTTCGTTGATCAATTGTTCAATAACCGTAGCGGTCAGTAATTTGCAAACACTGGCCCAGTAAAACACGGTGTTAACGTTTATTTTTTGTTGATCAGGTTTTGACCTATACCCGGTATCGGTTTGCCATAAGCCTTTGCCAGGCACCAGTATCGCGGCGGTCAGGCCTGGCATGCCGGTGATCTTAAACAAGCTTTGGGTGGTTTTGTCCAGGCTGTCTTTCAAACTCCCGACAAGCGGCATATCGCTATCGTAAGCAGCGGCTTGCGGGAACAGCGCGATGGATGGCTGCGGATGGTTTTTGGGGCTTTGGTCAGCGTTTTGAGCATCGCTCTTTTTGCAGCTGCTGAAAATCAGCAGGCAGATAAAGAGGTAACTGAGCGGTCTGTTTTTCATAGGTTCGTGCGGTTAATCTTTTTTGAAGGGAATAAGTTTCGGCTGTACAAAAGTTTCAAAGAAACTTTCCCGGAAACTATTACCGATCGGTACTTCGCTGTCTCCGATATAAATGGTGTTGTTATCAAATACTTTGACAAAAGCGGCATTGACGATATAGGATTTACTCACCCGCAGGAAGCGATCCTGCGGCAGCTTCTGGTGGATCTGCTTCAGGTTCATGGCGGTAATGATCTTCTGGCCATTGAGGTGCAGGATCACATAATCCTTTAGTCCTTCAATATATTGTAAATCATCCAGCGCGAGCCGGATAAATTGCCGGTCTGACCTCACCAGCAAATGGTCCGGTACAAATTCGATAGCGGTATCATCCGATTCCCGGAACAGACGTTCATAGGCCAGCGCTTTGAGCACCGCCCTGTCGAAACGTTCGGCATGGATGGGTTTGACCAGGTAATCAATGGCATCTACCTCATAACTGTCCAGCGCGTATTCCGCGAAAGCGGTAATGAAAATGATCAGGGTTTCCCTGCCCAGCGAACGGGCAAAGTCCAGCCCGTTAATACCCGGCATTCTAATATCCAGAAAGACCAGGCCGACCGGGTTCAGTTGCAGATAGGCGGCAGCAGCAGTAGCATTATTAAAACAACCGGCCAGCTCCAGCTCCGGATATTTTTTGAGGTGCAGTTGTACCCCCTTGCGTGCCAGCGGCTCATCATCGACGATTAGGCACTTCATAGTTGCAGGGTTAAAGTGACCCGATAAACCGCAGGCTCATCGCTGATCAGTAATTTATGCTGGTCCGGATATAATAATTGCAGGCGGCGTCTGACATTGGGCAGGCCGAGACCGCCGGGTTCAGCTAAAGCTTGTGAAGGTTTGGGATTGGTACAGTTGAAAATCAGTTCCTCTGATCTGATCTCGAAACTCACCTCAACAAAAGCGCCTTCTTCAGAATGGATATTATGCTTGATGGCGTTTTCGACGAAAGGGATAAATAAGAGCGGCGGCACCATCAGCGGGGCATCGGTACCCTGCTCATCGACCCTGAACTCAAAATAATCGCGCCGGATCTTTTCCAGCGAAAGGAAGTGTTCCAGGAACCGGATATCAGCGCTGAGCAATACCTGCTCCTGGCTGCTGTCATAGAGCTGGTAACGTAACAGATCGGATAATTTGATAAGCATCTGGCTCGCTTTTTCCGGCTCGGTATGGATCAGTACCTCGCTGCCATTGAGCATATTGAACAGAAAGTGTGGGCTGACATTGCTTTTGAGCAGGTCCAGCTCGGTATGGATACGAATATTCTCCAGTTGGGTTAGCCGGTAACTATCTTTTACCCAGCGCTGGAAAAGCTTGATGCAGGCTGTAGCCGCACAAAGCATGCAAAGCAGCACCACATAAGCCAGGAAATCGCCTGTATTATCGAAAGTTTTAGGAGGATGATTGGATATCCGCAACGAGGGTAGCCAAGCCCTGATCTGAACGAAAATCAGGAATGAAAGAACGATGCCGCCAATAACCCAAAAGAAATAAGTTTTGTAGAGCCCGCTGAATAAAAATCTCGGTATAAGTACGTACATATTCAGTACCGTCAGTCCCAGGATCACCAGCAAGCCGCCCAGTTTTAGGTAAATGAATGTATCAGCCGCATATTGGTGCTGTTCGTTTCCCCCTTTCAGCAGAATCAGCAAAGCAACTACGAAGACAATTTTGCGGTAAATGCTGTAAGGTTCATCTACGAGAATCCGCAAAACGGGTTCCTGACTGATGTTCGATTGATGAATTGCCTTAACGGTCTGCATAATACCAAGGTAAACATTTTGACTTTTCAACTGGTGGAATTTAGACGAAACCTGTAATTGATTAGACCAAATTTATTTGATCTAATCAATTACAGGTTTCGATCTATTTTTTTACGTTCCACGCTTAAAGTACAGATTGATCTGTGTAAACCCTTAAGCTTGCACAATCAAGAGTAGCACCAAAATTTTCGATTACAGGTTTGCCAAATGGTTATACTCTGACACTGGATGAGAAGATTAACAATATTAACGGTGGATTTTTTGCTACGCGGCTAATGAACTCAGGAATGGATCAAATCCGAACTTCGGAATACCGCAAGAAATCACCCAAAATATACTTTGACAAATCAAGCTTTATAACTTACTGGGGAACGAAACGCATACTGTAATAAGGTTAGTAATTGGAGTAGGTTAATTCTTTTTTGATAAATTGGGTAAAATTTCCGTATTTGTTATGGCCTTAAACCGCACGCAAATTCATGTCCCGTAAAAGCCAAATGAACATAGCAACTGTTATTAAAGCCGTGTTGCTCTGTGTATCCGTTATTGGAATCTGGTATACCTATAAAAATTGGGTTATTCGAAAAAAGGATAAATTGCGAATGCTTGAACTTAGGGAGCGTTTTACACAAGCTAATGACAAGATAACCAGACTTTTTAATTTCGAAAAATATTTTTCATTTCGTGAAGAGCAGCATTTCTTTAACGAGTTTCAGGATCTCCGCAAAAAGATTCCATCCGACATCAATAGGCTGGATTTGGCAGAAGATTTTTCAGTAATAATCCGGAATTTCGTTAATATTTATGACGATGTCACTTTAGTCCGCGAACAATACAATAACCAGTTCATAAAAAAGGAAGCTGAAGCATTTGCTTACCTGTTTAACCAATTGGAAGATTACCCGCTATCTGAAGATCAAATTGAAGCGATCGTTCGAGACGAAGACAATAATTTGGTTATTGCCGGTGCCGGAACAGGTAAAACGACCACGATTTCAGGAAAGGTAGCCTACCTGCTTGAAAAAGGCTTGGCAAAACCGGAAGAGTTACTGATCATTTCATTTACCAAAAACGCGGTCAATGAAATGTATGAACGCTGTCTTAAGTTTTGCAAGCATATTCCGGACGCTAACAAGCTTGATGTCCGAACGTTTAACAGTTTCGGCTATCTAGTAAGGCGGCATTGTTCTGAAACAGAATTGCACCTGGCATTTGATGGCGATGATCAGGCGGCTAAGGCCTTTCTGCAGGAAACATTTGACAAAATGTTTCTGACCGATGCCGATTTTCAGAAAAAAGCCGTGAATTTTATTGCGTTTTTTAACCGCCCCGAAAGAGACGAATTCGAGTTTGAAACGAGAAACGCTTTTCTTAAACATGAGCAGAGCTTTAAAAACATCACGCTTGACGGCAAAAAGGTGAACAGTAAAGAAGAAATGGAAATTGGTAATTTCTTTTGCCTGCATGGGTTAAACTATGAATATCAAAAACATTATCCACTGCAACCTGAAGACCGTCAGGCAGATTACAGTTCTTATCATCCTGATTTTTACCTGACAGATCACGAGATATGGCATGAACATTTTGGCATTAACCGGGACGGGAGCGTACCGTCGTGGTTCAAGACTAAACCGCCCTATCCGACGGGTAAGGACTATTACCAGGCAGGTATTAAATGGAAAGAGCAAATCCATGCAAAATATGGCACCAAACTCATTAAAACCTACTCGTTTGAAAATAGAGAGGGCAATTTGATCGGCAATTTGAAGAAAACGCTGATGGATCACGGGATCGTTTTTGAACAGCTTTCAACTGACGGTATCCTTAACCTTGTGAAAAAATCGGCACATTATGAAGACTTCGTTAATCTAATCCATACTTTCCTCGGTCTAATGAAGTCAAACGGAATTAAACCTGAAAATATAACTTCATCTCTTAGAGATAAACGGCTGAATGTTTTTCTTGCCGTATTTAACCCAATATACAAGCGTTACGAACGCCGCTTGTCAGATACGTCAGAGATTGATTATAACGACATGATCAATCGTGCCACGGAACATTTTAATAGCGGAGACTTTAAAAAGCCATATAAATATATTCTGGTTGATGAGTTTCAGGACATGTCACTTGGGCGTTATGCGCTGCTTAAAGGACTTAGAGCGCAAAATCCAGACGTGAAGCTTTATGCAGTGGGTGACGACTGGCAATCAATCTTTCGTTTTACCGGCAGTGATATTTCAATTATTACTGAATTCGAACAACATTTCGGTTTTACAAGTCAGACCGCTATTTTGAAGACTTTCCGGTTCAACGATCAGATATTGAAAGTTTCCAGTGGCTTCGTTCAGAAAAATCCAGTACAAATCCGCAAGGTCCTATCTGCAAACCGTATTGCAACAACCGACAGTTTCGCATTTGTTCCCTTAGGCGCCACAGGTGACGTTAATTCATGGCAAAATGCCAAAGAACAGGTGGTACGGTCCATATTGGATGATATTGTAAGATCGCAGCCCGACGCGAGTGTTTTTTTGGTCGGGCGCTATCACCACAACGTACCTTTTAGTTTCCGGTCGATAAAAGAAAGTTACTCTTCATTAAAAATTGAATATTTCACAGCCCATCGTGTCAAAGGTATGACCTGCGATTACGCCATTCTCTTAGATGTTGATTCCGGTTTACTCGGATTCCCATCAGAAATCGCTGATGACCCATTATTAAATTATCTGCTTAACGAAGGAGATAATTTTGAAAATGCGGAGGAGAGGCGGGTATTTTATGTCGCAATTACGCGCGCCAGACACAAGAATTATTTGTTATATAACCCACTCAACCCAAGTAAATTTCTAACAGAATTAATGGAGATGAATGACACCTACCAGCCGGTCAGCGAAAAATGTCCCGAATGCGGGGGTATTTTGGTGAAAAGAAGTGGACCATACAGTGAATTTTACGGGTGTTCAAACTATCCTCTATGCAATGGCAAAATGCAAATTGCAGTAAGTAAACCTGTTCCGGCATGAGTTTAGCGGTATTCGCAAATCACATCACAGCCTGACACATTCAGGTAATTTAATTTTATAATTAGGAAGCTGGTATTTCGCTTACAGCTATCACTTTTATCAACCAAGAATGAAGTATTTTGAAACCAGGCAAAACAATACCGGAAAAACCGATGAACAACTGGAGCCGATCTTTAAATCTCTGGCGGATACGTTTTCCTATAAATGGCTAAAAACTCCAGGTGCTCACCCGCTTCAACAACTCTGGCTGCGCAGAGATATTTTGGCCACTAATGAATTATACCTATTTGGAGATGCGGTTTTACGCCTTAAATCTATTGATCCAAAATGGCTTGCGGATCAGGTAAAGCTGGTAAAAACGGATCATGTCAATAACCGCAATGGTGCCATGTTCGAGATTAATGCCGTGGCAATACTTGCTACAGCAGGCCAGGATGTCAAACCAACCAGAGGAAATAACCCTGGATATGATGCCATCCTGAAGCTGACCGATAAAAAGTCCATGCGTGTGTCGCTGAAAAACTACGGTGATTCTTCACATTTCAAAACATTCAGTTTTCAGGCAAAGCAAATAGAAGAGCACTTAATTACCGTACTGAAAAACGCGGGCGTTATAGCGGTGCAGGTAACTATCGAAAATATAGGAGGTTATCCGGAAACCTCCGACTGGCAGGAACTAAAGGTAAATTTAGAAGGAATAATTGCGGCTTACCGGAACAAAAACGTCAGGCTTTTTGGAATGGAAAAATGGGCAATCGTACTTTCAATGCTACTGGATGAAGTACAGCCTTTTCATCAGGCATTTAATTCCTACACTTTAATCATCGCATCTTCTTACCACAAAAACGAACATAAAAACTTATTGGATAAACTGGATGAGGCTGCTGCTAATCTGATGAAGCATTCAAAAGGCGAAAATGATGAAATATGTAATCTTGTTTTCGTTCATTTACCGGAAGCTGCCTCCATTGTCGCCTGCAGGGAATGGGCTGAATCTTACCTGGCTGATCATTCGGAAAAACTATTAACCGGAGTCATTTTATACCAACCGGTCGTGGCGACTGATCCAGAAAACGATACCTCGTTTATCCATCATGGATTTCAGTTGGTCTTTAATACCGCTAAATTTGAGAACTGGAATCCAACTGGCATTCAGCTGCATTTTACCATACCGGTTGGCATTCTCAATTCAGCGCCATCAACAAATTCTGTCATAGTCGAAAAAAACGGAGAAAAAGAACTGATTTCCTACCCAGATAAATACTTCTTCCAAAGAGGCAATCTATACCTTGATAGTGTTAAAGATACCGAAGGCAGCATGCACGGTTACATGCAGCGGCTGGCCTCAGGGGTTTTCAGTCATTCGGTTTTTCAACCTTTCCTGGATCAGCAGGCTATAGTGTTTTCAGGTAGATTCGCACCAGTTGATAAATTATTGGTTATCTGATTGTATTGTTGCTTTTAAGTTAAAAGGAACCTTCTTTAATCGTATAGCAGTTTTAATTAGCATAATGAATGATGATGAACATTCAAGGTCAGGGTACAATTTGGATTTTTGGCTGATGTGTTATTTCGGGAGGTACGAAAGCTGGCGATTCGTTTGCCTTTTCTTTGGCCTGATTAACCTGCTTCAATGTTTCTGTGTTAATCCTCTGCAAATACATCCAATAGGCCGGCTCGGACTCTGTTTCCAGGCGATCGAAACAAACGAAACGAATGTCTGTACCCAATTTGATTTTTTCACAAGCGACGATCGGGTCAATACCGCGGTATTCCAGATTGTAAAGCAATATATTAAACCCGATAAGCAGATCATAAGGATATAGACTTTGCCTTGCCCCGACGATGTAGGCTATTTTTTGACAGCAATAAAAAAGTGAATAAGCAACTTGATTCAATCCTCCCCGGCAGCAAGACAGTAAAATAATGCATTCCTCGTTCATACACATCGCACTGCAAAGATGAGTCCCGAAATCAATCCACGAAAAATCAATTGTGCGTGTCTCGTTGCAGAACCCGTTTTCGTTCCCATGTGTAGCCAGATAGATATAGTCAAAGGTTTCCCCTTCACTTAGGATCTGGGTAAGTTCAGCATTTGTTTTCGGACATTTATCATGCACTTCGATGTCATACAATTCTGCCTGAGCTTTAATATTAATACACTCTTCATTCTCTCCTGTAGAGCCGCATGCTCTCAATATTAACATTTTTTTTACTTCGTCGCTGTTCATAAAACTAAGCTAAGCATTAATTATCAGCTACTATCATCGGCGTTCTTCGCATAGTCGGTGTTCTTTCCTGTGTGGGTAAACGACATTTATGATTTTGGGGCGTAAAAAAGATGTCTATTTTAACTAAATCTTTATCTCTGGAATAATCGCTTATCACCGATATATTTAAAAGGTATAATTGAATATATTTAGACCTGAAAATCTGTTCACAATGCCTGAAGATTCAAACGATAACGACTTTAAAATTATAGCCATCAAGGCGGGCCCGAAATGCCTGCCTGAACTTTACAAGGTATTAGAAAAGACCAAAGCTTATTTTTTTTATCCGGGTTATGACCTTGACGATAACGATAATTATAAAAAATTTCCTAGTGCGCCGGAAAAGCTTTTCAGCATACCCGGCGGTCCAATTTTAAATATCTCAGCTATCGCCGGACAAAACGGCTCGGGAAAAAGCACCATTATTGAGCTTTTATTTATGGCCATGAATAACCTGGCAAAAGCACTAGACATTAAAGGTGATCTCCAATTAGTAGAGGGACTGGAGGTAAGCGTTTTTTTTAAGAGAAACGGGCACTATCGATTTCATATCAAAAACAGTGTTCCTGAACTGCATGCATATGATGACAAAGGTATGTTAACTACCAGGAATCTCTACCACAAAAAACTGGAAATGATCCAGGATTTCTTTTATACTGTCGCCGTCAATTATTCCCACTATGCTTATAATTCACTTGACATTAAACCCAAAGCGCAAAAAGACTGGCTGAAACCCCTGTTCCATAAAAACGACTCATACCAAACACCCATCGTTATTAATCCCTACCGGAATAAGGGTGTGATCAATATCAACACCGAAAATGAACTGGTTAGTCAGCGTTTAATGACCAACTTAGTTCGACAAACGGTAGATAAAGAACTAAATTTTCGCCAGTTGACAGACAATCTCAAGGCGACTGACTTTGTCTTGAGATTGAATGAATCTAAGGATACCGTTCCGCTTTATGAAGAAAGGGAAAAACAAGCTGATGGCAGTTTCAGCGTCACCAATTGGCTGATCGGCATGATTGACCCTGATTTTGAAAAGGTTCTGGTTGGAATTGATGCGGTTACACATTTTGGGTATGTAAAAGATTCGTTTGCAAAAATGTCTGGAGGCGAGCTTTACGAAGCGCTCCATTACTTGGTTAGGAAGTTAATTACGATGTCGGTAAAATATTCGGATTATCACGGTTACTTCAAGCAAAGTGTTCGTGATTTTGACTGGGGTAATCTGCAAAAATATGTCGAAGAAATCATGGCAGATCCGAGTCACATCGCTTTTAAATTCAAACAAACCATCAACTACCTAAAGTACCCCGAAATTAATAAGCTTTATACTGACAAAAGAGAACTGCCCATTGAGGACATATCCCAAGCGATCATACAGCTTCTCGGCACACCTGGAATTACTAATCTCAAACCTGTTGAGCTGTTACCGCCGCCCATTTTTATAGTGGACATTTTATTATTGGCTAATGATGATAAAGGACAAAAGATCACATTCGATACGCTCAGTTCAGGTGAAAAACAACTGGTTTATTCTGTTAGTTCGATTTTGTATCATTTGATCAACCTGGAATCAGTTGCTAGCAAAAAGGATAAACCAAAAAGGAAGTACAATTTTATCAATATTATTTTTGAAGAAATTGAACTCTATTTTCACCCGGAAATACAACGCCGGTACATTAAATATTTAAGGGACAGTATCAGCCGGCTGAGTTTAAAGGAAATCCACGGCATCAATCTAATTTTCGTAACGCATTCTCCGTTTATTCTTTCTGATATCCCCAATGATCACATTATGTTTTTGAAAGTCGCAGAGCGTAAAGCGGTCCAGTTTACTCAGGAGAAAAAGACCTTCGGCGCCAATATTCATAATTTGCTGAACGATGCCTTTTTCATGACAAACGGATTCTGCGGAGCCTTTGCTATTGAGAAAATAACCTTAATCATTGATTATCTAAATTTAAAGCGGGACCTGAAGAAGTTAGAACTACAAATAGCTGATCGAAAAAAAAAGCCGTCGAAAATGGCCATGCCACCCAAAACAGTGTCAACCGGGGTGCCAGATGCGGATAATTTGAAAATTGAAGAAGAAGATGAGAAAAAGCAAAGTGATCTAAAGCTAGAAATTGCCGGTATTGACTCGTCAGGTTTTCCGGCCATCATAGATATGATCGGAGAGCCGATTGTCGCCAGAAAACTCAGAGAGATGATCGCGGAGGTAGATGGTCGTAGTCAGGAAGATCAAATCCGGGACGAAATCGCACGTTTACAGAAACTACTGCCACCAGATACTAAGCTTAAATAAAATACATGCTCCCAATAGATATTAATGATCCGGCCATTATTGAGGCTCATAAAGTGCATGTCGAACAGATCTTTGCACGATTGAACGCCAAAGTATTCGGTGGCAAAGGCGGCAATAAGATGTCAGACCCGACCAAAGAGATCACGGATCTCTTCAAACATAATAAAGGCCAATTGGTCAAAGATTTAATTGGTGCGAAGCCAGATCAGCTGCTGGACAATGTCGCAGCTTTTTGGCGCTGGCTGGATAAGGATTTTACGCATGAAAAATATGCTGACTACCTGCAATTAAAAAAAGCACTTGCGGCAAGTGAAAAAGATGCGCAGACCAGTGATGGAGAGCAGAAAAAAAAGAAAAAGGAACCTGTTGTTCTCAGTGAACCGGATAAAAATCTGGTGAAGGCTTATAATGACTGGAATAAAATCATTGCTCAATTATTTGATTACGAACGCTGGTTTCAAAACGGTAATAACAGTCCTCGTTATGATAGCTACACTTTGGCTCTTAATCTGGGCAGGCCTACCTGCACCTACTGCAACCGGATTTATACAGGCACGATGAAAACGGCCGCTGGAAAAAAAGTAATGCGGCCTACCTTCGATCACTGGTTTCCTCAGTTCAAATATCCGCTACTGGCCTTGTCGTTTTACAATCTGATTCCTTCATGTTCCGTTTGTAACAGTTCGGTAAAAGGTTTTGCTGAGCTCAAACTAAAAGAACATGAACACCCTTACATGGGTAAAGACCTGATTGGAAAATACCGCTTTAGTTATGATTATCAAGGCGGTATCAACCGATATAAAATAAAAATGCTAACTCAACCAGGTGAAGAGTTACTGGAAGCTACTTTAGCCGTTCAAAAATTAGATTTGATTTATGATGTTCATCAAACAGAACTATCTGATCTCATCTTGCTAGCCGAATCTAATAGCCCATATTACATCAACAGTATTGTAGAACTGTTTCCCAATTCAGGCCTGAGCTATAACGAAGCTTATCGGTTGGCTTTTTCAACGGAAGCTTACAGCAAAGATTTTTATAAACGCCCGCTCAGCAAATTTAAATATGATATTCTGAAAGAGCTGCTCAGGGTAAGCCACGATGCTGAAAATTCTTCTGAAATTAAGTAATCATAAAAGCTTTGGGTATCGCTAACTTCTCTGCAAGCGTCTATCAGTAGCCAAGAATACTTACTTACCGGGTCTAATTAGGGCTGGTCAGTTTGGTCCGAATGATCTGATCAATTAATACCGAATAGCTTTGTTCGGGTGATCAATTGACGATATAACCCTATAAATTTTACTTTAAGTAGCCAAAGTCCTCAAATGTCATCATTCTATTGATCTTGCCGGCAATGTACTGCCGCCTTACCCTTTGTTATGACACATTTTAATAATTAACGAAACGGACAAAAGCGGCGTCTAAGTTCGGGGCCGCGTCTTCGTACGAACGCATAATGGCTGCGCCACCCTTCGGGACTTATAGTTCTCCCGCCGCCGCTCCAGCCCCGGCCCTTCGACTTTCTTTTTAACCATTTCATTAATCATGAAAAATTAGTATCATGAAAAAAGTAGTTGATAAACACACCGTAGCACACCTATGGGCCAATAAAATCCAGGACGATGCCAGAACTCCAACCGGGAACTTTTATTTTCGAAACGATGAGATTTGGTCTTACGGCTCACATTTTCTGATTGCTAAACACGTTGAAAACAATCGTAACCAACATGCCGTCTTAATTACCAAGCGCAATTACAGCGTAACGACCAGTGCACAAATCAGTATCGTCAGATCAGCCTCCAGGCATATCAAGCAAATTTTTGTTCCAGATCCCGACCAAAACAGCGAAACTCAATTTGACAAATGGTTTACCGAAATAAAGCAGGTTGCTGAACATCTGGCCAATGCTAGAAAGCCTGAAAAACACATACTGCAAATTGGGCAGCTATTCGGTGAGGCGCAAGAATATGCAAATTTCTTTGACCTTGAATTGCCTGAATATTTGGTCGGAGCCAGTCAAATTGAAAATTTCGAACAATATCGCGAGGTCATCAGAAACGAAAATAAGCTAAGAGCCGAGCGTGAAGCTAAAGCGCTCAAGGCCAAATTGATTCAACAGCAAAAGGATTTGAAATTGTGGAGAGCATTTAAGGTTCGTACCATAACAACCCGAGATGGCTTTGATTACCTACGGTTTAACTCGGACGAACATTCGGTAGAAACATCACAAAGAGTTTTCATCCCTGCAGCTATTGCCCAAAGATTTTATACCTATATTCTCGATACACTTGCTAAAGGAGGTTGTGTAAACTGCGATATGCGTTTGATGGACCGCTACAGCGTTAGTGAAATCAACAACGATTTCATTCAAGTAGGTTGTCACAAGATTCATGTTAAAGAAATCAAAACATTTACAAAAAAGCTGGGGTGGTAACACCTTAGTTTTTCTTCAGATTATAATATATGAACTGTTTTAAGCTACAAAACGGTCTGTTAAAATTTTGTAACTTTGGTCTTTAATCGCGAGTTTCCGTTTATTAAGCTAAGCAATAAGATGTCAGAAATAGCCGAACTCACTAAAAAACTTATCCAATTCCGTGACGAACGGGACTGGCAGCAATTTCACAATTCCAAAGACCTGGCACTGGCGGTGTCGATTGAGGCTGGTGAATTACTCGAGCTTTTTCTTTGGAAAGGTAATGAGGAGGTATCCAAGGAGAAATTAAAGGATGAGCTGGCCGATGTGCTATCCTATTGTCTGCTGTTAGCTGAAAAACACCACTTATCCGTTATTGACATCATACAGGATAAAATCAATAAAAACGCTGATAAATATCCCGCCCACAAAGCCAAAGGCAATGCTAAAAAGTATACCGAACTATGATCGTTTATAAAAAGTCCAAAGGTGAGTTTCTCACGGATATTGAAGACTTTATAATCGAAGACATTGTTCGGGAGAACGTGCATACTAAGTTACACCGTAAGGTTGGTGACAGTGAATACCGTTCCTGGCAAAACTCGCTGCTTTACATGGCCAACATCCTGCGCTCCGATAAAATTCCCAGCGATGCAGGCATTGCGATCGAATATAACATTCCGCGCACGGGAAACCGTATTGATTTTATTGTTTCCGGGCAGGATCAGGCAGGTACAGAACATGCGGTGCTGGTTGAACTAAAACAGTGGGACAATATTCAAATCACTACTAAAGATGCGATGGTACGGACCCGGTTCAAACAAGGTATGAGCGACGAACTGCATCCCAGCTACCAGGCCTGGTCTTATTCCGCGCTTCTCTACGGGTTTAATGAAACCGTCTACACAGAAAACATCCAGCTCAAACCCTGCGCTTATCTGCATAACTGCAAGGATATATCGGTCATTACCCATCCGTTCTACAGCGAGTATATTGCCAAAGCACCAGTGTTCTGCAAAAATGATAAGATTGAATTAAGGGAGTTTATTGCATCTTTTATAAAGCATGGTGATAAGCGCGATTTGATCCTAAGAATTGAAAATGGCCGTATACGTCCATCAAAGGCTTTGGCCGATAACATCAATTCGATGTTAAAAGGCAATTCAGAGTTCGTGATGATCGATGCGCAGAAAATGGTGCAGGAAGAAGCCCTGGCCATAGCCACCGGTTCCCGTGCTTCCGCTAAAAATGTACTCATTGTTCACGGCGGTCCCGGTACAGGAAAGTCAGTGGTGGCAATTAATTTGCTCGCCAAGTTATCAAAGAAAGGTTTATTTGCATCTTACGTTACCCGTAATTCTGCGCCCAGAGTAGTCTATGAAAGTAAGCTGACCGGTTCGATGAAGAAGAGTGAAATTTCCAATTTCTTTAAAGGATCAGGGGCTTTCACCGATACTAAAACCAATGCCTATGATGTCCTGATCGTGGACGAAGCCCACCGGTTGAGTGAGAAATCCGGCATGTTTAAAAACATGGGTGAAAACCAGATCAAGGAAATTATCAACTCCTCTAAATGTGCGGTGTTCTTTTTAGACGAAGACCAAAAGGTTACCATGCATGATATTGGCACCGACGACGAAATCCGCAAATGGGCAACTTTTTATAACGCAGAAGTGACCACCATGGAGCTGACGTCCCAGTTTCGCTGCGGAGGTTCAGACGGATACCTGGCTTGGCTGGACAACACACTCCAGATCAGAGATACCGCCAACACCGTTCTGGATAACAGAGACTATGATTTTAGAATTTTTGATGACCCCAATAATCTCCGTGACGTTATTTATGAAAAGAATAAGGAACGGAATAAAGCCCGTTTATTGGCTGGCATTTGTTGGAAATGGATCAGTAAAAAAGATCCTTCAATTATGGATATAACGATACCGGAACATGATTTTGCCATGCGATGGAATTTGGGAACTGACGGCATGCTCTGGATCATGAATCCGGAATCTGTCAGCGAGGTTGGCTGTATACATACTAGCCAGGGCCTGGAAGTGGATTATGTTGGTGTAATTATTGGCCCGGATTTGATCGTACGCGATGGGGTGGTTATTACCGACGCATTTAAAAGGGCCAGTGATGATACCGCTACCTATGGCAAAAAACAAAAGTTGAAGGACAGCCCGGTCGAAACGCAAGAATTGCTAGATCAAATCATTAAAAACACCTATCGAACGTTAATGTCCAGGGGCATGAAAGGCTGTTATATTTATTGTGTGGATCCTGAAACTCAGGAATACTTTAAAGGTTTATTAAAATAATAATGTATTGAAAATGAAAAATATAAATGTATTTTTATATTTAGCAATCTAAACCAATAATATTATTCCTGATGAGTGAGAATCCACAATTACCAATTGATATTGCCAAAGACATAAAAAGAATAGGAAATGCTTCTTTTCTAAGTTGGATAAGCGAGAATAAAATAGAACTACCAAAATCTGATAATTTTCTCGACGCCCTAGCCAAAGGACTCGCAGAAGGAAACATCACTACTGCACAATTAAACGATGCTATTTCTGAATTAGACGAGAATAGCGACAAAAAAATCGTTTTAATGAATGTTTTAAAAGTTGAAGATTTAGCCGCAAATAAGAAAGAGATCTTAAAAGAACTTTATAAAAAGAAAGGAATTGTTGAATCGGACAAGAAATGGGTTAATGGTGTGGTCAAAAATGGTGCTCCCACTTTTATCAACTTATTTTGGGATGATGAAGTGCTAAAAATGAAGTTTTCGGAGATTCAATATAATGTTGAAACTGATTATGAAACCGAAAAAGTTATCAAAACAGAGAAGAGGGTCAACATTATTTATATTATAGATCTTAGTGATGGTTTAGTTCAGATCAGGTTTGATTCACCCGGAAATATCCATCGACATAAGAACGATGCAAGCAAAATAAGTGAGGCTGCTTATGAGGGTTTTTATAAAGAGCAATTGTTAAATCTCTTTGAAGATTATACGTTTAAAGAAATGAATTTGAATAAAGTTGCGAATCATTTAGCTTATAATGAGCGCGAAAAATTCAGAATCACCAAAGGGGTAACGACCATTACAAATAACGCCAAACAAACTTTTGCGTCTGCGTCCATCCAGGCAGACGTTCGTAACTTGCCAGAATACGAAGCAGCAGCCTCCAAAGGAACTGATTATTGGTTGGCTGAAGACCTAACGGGTTATTGGATTGCTGCAGCATCAGAAGATAGTTTAAGAAAAGACTTGTTCATGCGGATCTCCCGCAAATTTTCCCAGGTTAGGGTTCAACGAGGGTGCCTTGAAAAAGAGCTTAATTATGGAATTGACAAGATTAGAGAAATACAAGGTTCAGTTTAAAAACTTTACCAAGACGATTGAGTCTTTGCAATCCTATTTAAATGGTTTAGATAGTGAAGGCAAAGACGCGCCTATCATCACCCCTTACGTTGTTTCCAAAAAATTACATATCCCTGAAACTGATGCCTTTTTTATTCTCTCTCTGGCTGAAAAGGAAAGTATTCTTCACAAGAAATATCAGGTTTGGACAAATGAGCAAAGCTTTTTAGGCAATTACGATAATACACAAAGTATTCCTCCAGAAATTACTGATAATGAAACGGGACGAATGGTAGACCGTGATCATTATTATGTCGATATCGTTTTTGAGTTGGAAAAATGAATAAGCCGCTTAAATATAATTTCGATGGCGGCTTTGCAACAGAAATAGAAATAATTAAGGCTGCTTATGATCGCGCAAAAGATTATGCGCCGGATGAACGTAAAGCCTATCTGGCATCCATAAGCCAGGTATTTTCAGATCACAGTATGAAGAATAAGTTTCAAACCATTTATTTGCCGTCCGCCGGTGTAGTTTTTTTAATTGTGATTCTGGTGGTTACTTACCTGACGCCATTTCCAACACAGTTTCAATCAGGTGCCTTTTGGGTTATTTTAAGTCTTGCCGCTGCAGCTTGTGCTTCTGTTATCCCCGGTTTTTTCGAATTCAAATACCAGGGCATCGTTAAAGCCGGCGGTGCAATTGGCATTTTTTGCTTAATGTATTTTTATTCCCCCGACATCATTAGCAAAACCAGTCAGGGTAAAGAAACTACCATTTCATTATATGTGGTTCAGGAAGATAGTTCAGCTGTTCAAAATCTGAATCCCGAATTTAATCCTAACAGTCATGAGCTTTTAGCAACGAGCGTATCGAAAACCATTAATAATTATTTTGGGACAAATTATCCTGGCAGTCATTATACCTATTTTAGAAAAACGGATGGAATGATCTATAGCGATCAGGTATGTTCAGATCTTCGGAATTATCAGCTGTTAATTATCCCCAACACCATAATAGCCCATTTTTCTGATAAGCGGCAAGCCTATCTAAAGTTCAATGCAATGGCTGACAAAAACAAATAACCACATCAAGCTATGAGTTTTTCAGGCCTTTTTATTGGTATCGACAAATATGAGTCTCCTTCAATACCCTGGCTTAGTTGTGCCCGGAACGATGCGCTAGCCTTACATTCACTTTTTCAGGATACGTTGGGGGGAAGTTCAACTTGTTTGTTGGATGGAGACGCCAACAAATTAAGAATCCTGGAGGAACTTGAAAATCTTGATAAATCTTCCGTAGATGATTTTATTGTTATTACCTTTTCTGGACATGGAAGCAATACTCATGAATTGATTTGCTTTGACTCAGATGCGGATAATCTTTCTGATACTTCAATCTCTTTTATCGAGATTTTTGAACGCTTTAAAAGAATTTCTTCCAAGAAATTGTTGTTTGTGTTGGATTGTTGTTTTTCAGGCGGATTTGGCTGCAGGACATTTGCCAGTTTCATTGCAGAACGAAATCACGTGGCGAACGATGCGCTTTCAATGCTTTCGGGATCAGGAAGGTTAATTCTTACTGCTTCCTCACCAGAGGAACCTGCATGGGAGGATGGTAAAAAAGGGCACGGGTTTTTAAGCTATTTTTTACTGGAGGCTTTACAAGGCAGTCCTGATATCGTCCAAGCGGGTAAAATTGATGTTTACTTGATGCTGAAGTCTATAACTGAAAAAGTTATGCTGGCAGCAAATGCAATTGGTAAATCACAAACGCCTAGCGTAAGTGGATCAATTGACGGCGTTTTCAAATTTCCTCCTTTTAAAACAGGTCATAATTTCTTTACGAATTTTCCGAAATCTCTGCACAAAAAGGTCACCGGTGATATTAATAGCTTAAACCAGGTCGGATTTCCCGAATCTGTGGTAAATATTTGGCGAAATTTACCATCATTAAATGATCTGCAGGTAAATGCCATTAATGACTACGGCATTTTGCGTGGAGAACACTTAGTGGTTTCTGCGCCTACCTCTTCAGGAAAAACGATGATTGGTGAATTAGCAGCCATTTCGGGCATGCTGCAGCGAAAACGTAGTATTTTCTTATTCCCCTTAAAGGCCCTGGTCAACGATAAACATCAAGAGTTTTTGAAAAAATATGACACCTTAGGTTTGAAAACGATCCGGGCAACCGGGGATTCAAATGATGAGGTGCCGTTACTACTTAGGGGAAGATATGATATTTGTCTCATGACCTATGAGAAGTTCACTTCTATTCTCTTGGGTTACCCCCACATTCTCGAACAACTCGGAACAATCGTAATCGACGAAGTGCAAATGATTGCGGATAAGTCCCGGGGAGTCAATTTAGAATTCATTTTAACCGTTCTAAAAACGAGGCGGCGATATGGGGTCGAACCTCAATTAATATGTCTATCTGCGGTTATCGGTGACACCAACGGATTTGAAGATTGGCTTGGCGCTAAACTGTTAAAGAGAACAATCAGACCAGTGCCACTGGTAGAAGGTGTTATTTTAAGCAATGGCCTTTTAAAGACAGTTCATTCAGAAACGGGTGAGGAAACAATAGAGCGGGGATTCATTAGGCCTGAGTATATAAAAAATAGTAGCCAGGATTATATTAAACCACTGGTGCGTAAATTAATTAATGAAGGTAAACAAGTGATTGTTTTCCGGCAAAGTCGCGGTGAAGCAAAAGGTGCCGCCAAATATTTAGCCGATTATTTGGGCTTACCACCTGCAACCCGGGCGTTAGAACGCATGGCCAAGGGCGATCTTTCTTTGGCTTCGGAAAAATTAACCTATGCTTTGCAGCATGGCGTAGCCTTTCACGTTTCTGACCTGGACAGAGAAGAACGGCTGATTATTGAGGAAACCTTTAGAGAAAAAGACAGTCCGATCAGAGTAATTACTGCTACAACAACACTCGCCATGGGGGTAAATACTCCCGCTGAAGCAGTTATACTGGCAGGGTTGGAACATCCGGGGGCATACCCCGTATCCTATACTATCGCCGAGTATAAAAATATAATAGGTCGAGCTGGAAGATTAGGTTTTGCAGACGTTGGCAGCTCCTATTTATTAGCCCTTTCGAGTATTCAGGAGCATAATTATTGGCATGGCTATGTTAAAGGCCAGCCAGAAGATATTCAATCTATGTTTTTTGAAAATGGCACGGATCCACGGTCTTTGATCGTTCGGACACTGGTTGCGGCCCGAAGTAAATCCTTTGGAACAATATCAGGGATGGACGCTAGTCAAATTCAGGATTTTTTGCAATGCAGTTTTGGGTCTTTCCTAAAAAGCAGGCTTTATCAAGGCTGGACATGGGATCCTGAAAACATTCGCAAGGCGCTCGATAATCTTAGTGCTCATGACATGGTGCTGCTAGATAACGAGGGGCGATATCGGTTAACGGCGTTGGGCTGGCTTGCAGGTGAACGAGGTGTTGAAGTGGAGACGATTACCCGATTGATTGAGATTTTAAAACCTGTACCTGCTAATGAAATCACTGATCCGTTACTTATTGCAGCAACTCAGCTGAGTGTAGAGCTCGACCAGATTTATGTTCCAGTAAATCATAAAGGCCCGGGCAAGGAAATGGAATCCTGGAAAGGCGAGCTGAGGAATCAATCTGTTCATTCAAGTGTATTAAGCCGTCTGGGACAGGTGAGCGAACTCAAAATTGCGGCTTCAAGGTATAAAAAGGCAGTAGCTTGCTTGCTTTGGGTTGGTAATAACTCGGTAGCTGATATAGAGAAAATCATGACCCGCCATGGTGGCTTTTTTGACGGGTTTTCCGGGCCATTGAGAAGCACAGCAACCCGAACGAGGGATATTTTGATGACTACAGCACGAGTAGCCGAAATTTTAAATCCCGGTCTGCAACTTGAAGAACGAGCAGGTATACTGTTTACCCGATTAGAGGTGGGCGTACCTTCTAAACTATTTGACCTGGCAAAACATGTGGGCACATTATTTTCCAGAGCTGATTATCAGCAGTTTTTGAAAGCCGATTGTTGCGGGATAGAAGATATTGTTTTGAAAGAAGATGACGAGTTGCTCTTGATGCTGGGTGGCGATGCTAACAAACTCTTGATATTAAAAGATGCATGCTTAAAACTCAAAGAGAAAAATTTCTTTGCAGAAAATGTTACTGCACCGACCATCCCGTTATATGAGGCATAATTGAGCAAAAGCTACTTATAATTATATTACATCTATTCCGTATATTTCGCTTAACAATATAAAATAAACCTTATTCAGCAATGGCGTTAATATTTAGCCAGGTACAAGACACGCCTCAGACCCATGTATTGATCATTGGCGTAGGTCATTATCATTATCTTTCAGGTGGCGTGACGGCTACGGAACAGGTATACGATTTTGCTAAAAATCTAACCCAGTTAAGTTCTCCCGTTCATTCTGCTAAATTATTTTATGAACAAGTTAAGGAGCATCATTTTACCTCTTCCTGGCTCAAACCACTTGGCAGTGTGGAGATTTTACTAGATGATTACGTAGACGATTTTGCCGGTGTTAACACAGCGGTTGAGCCGGCTACACACAGTGCTACCGCACATGCTTATAGAAGATGGAAAACAAGATGCAATTGGAATTCCGAGAATGTTGCCATTTTTTACTTTGCCGGCCATGGTTACTCTAAACCTGAAGAGCAATATTTGGCATTATCAGACTTCGGCCAGGATCCTTATAACCCCTGGGCCGGAAGCATGCCCTTTACTTCTACCCGACGTGCTTTTCATGGTTGTTTGGCAAAAACTCAGATATTTTTCGTTGACGCTTGCAGAAGTATACCCCCAGATAATTTGTTAAATACTTTTATGGTTGCCGGAATGGACACCATCAGTAATTTGCAGGCTGATTGTGAACATGATCTGACCATTTTAGGGGCTGCCAATAACGAAAGCGCATTCGGGCCCAAAAGCGGGCCAGCATATTTTACCCGGGCAATTTTAAATGGCTTTAGGGGTTATGGTGCCAATAGAGACCGACGAGAATGCATCGTATCGACCGGTGACTTCCCAAGCAACGTTACTAGGTGGCTAAGCCTGGAAAAATCGAGTGAGGGATACAAGCAGCGGGCAACTGCAATTCTTAACAATCCTGTCGATATTTTGCAACACCAAGCCGGTCCGGAAGCAGAATTTTTAATTGATTGTGATCCTGGTGCCGCCTTACCATTAGCCGCATTTAGTTGTAAAGGAAAGGATGTAAACTTATCGCGCGAGCCCAATATTGATCCTTGGGTAATTAAGGTGAAGGCTGGACTCTACTACGTTTCAGCTGAATTTACGGGGGCGGGGTTTTCAAACACATCTGAGATTCGTGTTGTCGATCCACCAGCAACTAAGCAAACTTTTAAGTGCTAAATTATGAATGAAAATAAGATGGCTTCACTTCAGGGCACTATAAATTTAAACGGACCTTTTGCAAGAAATGCGCCTAAGCAGGTTCAGTTATTAGATGCGGAATTTAATGTCCTGTATGACGAATGGACGAAAAAGAATTACTACAAAATAGAAAATCTCGCCCAGGGATTGTATAGTGTAAAGATATCCTTGACATCCGGAGAACAATTGCAAAAAACCATCGAAATCGACAACGATGAACTTAATGCGCTAAATTTCGATGAGCCGTTGAACGCAGGCCTTCAATCAAGAGACTTTACCAAAGTTGCCACTCCAACCAAAGAGGAGCCGCTTCTACTCGAATCCGCTGATTTTGATGAACCCATGGATATGGATACCGCATCTATCGATACGGCGCGCACTTACTTTCACTATAAACAAGTACCGGATGTAAGTATCATCCTACATTCTTTTTCAAATGGAGATCGGAATCGTAAAAGGCTAACTCACGTTAACTACAGTGAATTCGAAAATGAAAATTTCCCCTACTCGTTTCGAACAGATTACCGCAAACACATATTAGAGATCGAATCGTCCTTTTTAGATTCCAAACTAATCATATGCCCGCCAAATTCCAAGTTAAATTTGGAGTTAAAGATCAACCCAAATTCCTTCATTCAGACCTTAGAAGCCACCATATATTCAGAAAACTGGGATGCAGAAGCTCTTTTGAATTTATTGAATAATGGCGCAATGCGCGAAGCTAAAAACTTCGTTAACGCACAATTGGCGGAAGATTTTTTACAAGCAAAGATTAGTAACCCATCTCTGGCAGCTATAGGTGGATACTTTTTATTAAAAATCAAAGACTTCTCCAGACTACATGATTGGGCGAACAATCTCGCCAACTGGTTTGACTGGCTTCCCGATGGCCCTATTATTCACGCCTGGCAGATGATTAGTGTAGGAAATCATAGTCCGGAAAAAACCGCAACGATTAGAACAAGATTACTGGAAGCGCAGAGAAGGGGTATCCCGCTTTATACCGAAGGCCTAAGACTGTTAAATGAAGGGCTGTTACAGCTTTCTATTCTTAACAACGCTAAGGACGAGGAGGTTGAATACGCGCTGCAAGAAATCAAAACTTTTTTACCCGACGTAGATTGGAGTTGTAAAAATACGACGATCAACAATCACAGTTGGGACCCAGCAATTCGACAACAAGTTTTAAGGTAAACTTAATTAAACACAGGCAAAACTCATGAAATTTTCTGTTAATCTTCTACCAGCAAGATATGGCGATTGTATTTGGATTGAATATGGCGACAAAGATAATCTTCATAGGATTCTGATAGATGGCGGCACCAGTGGTACCAAGGAAGAAATCAACACCTTGCTATTAGCGTTACCGGTCGAAAAACGAACTTTCGACCTGATGATAGTCACTCATATTGATAAAGATCATATTGAAGGGGTACTAAATTTCATTGAAAAACATGGTGAAGATTTTCAGGTAAAAGATTTTTGGTTCAATGGCTGGAAACATTTACCTGATCAAGCCGGTGTTGAGACCTTTGGTTCCAAACAAGGCGAAAGACTTACAGCAGCTATTATCAAACACAAATTTCCATGGAATTCAGCCTTTGGTCACCAGGCTGTGGTCATTCCGGATACGGATATTTTGCCAGTGATCAATCTTGCTGGTGGACTAAAATTAACTTTGCTATCACCTACCATCAAAAACCTTCAGAAATTAAAGCCCGTATGGGCCAAGGAAGTCTTGGATGCTGGCCTGATTCCTGGCTTTGGTTCAGCAAATGAAGAGGCGCCTGAAGACAAAAATGATGTGGAAAGTTTTGGCGATCAGATCCCTGATATCAATAGCTTAAACAATGTTAAATTCACTGAGGATACCGCAGAGGCCAATGGTAGTAGCCTTGCTTTGCTTGCAGAGTATGGCGGCAAAAAGGTTCTATTGCTTGGAGACGCCCAGCCTTCTTTAGTGGAAAAAAGTCTCAGAAGCATTCTTAATGACGGAAAATTTACGGTTGATCTTTGTAAAATTTCACATCACGCCAGCAGAGGGAATACCAGCCCGGACTTAATTGAATTTCTTGCCTGTAAAAATTATTTGATATCAACGAACGGAGCTATTTTCGGTCATCCGCATCGGGAAACCATCGCCAGACTGATTAAGAAATCGAGCTCAGGATCGCATTTAATGTTCAATTATCGAACCGCGCATAATAAGGTATGGGACATGCAATCGCTTAAGGTACTGCACAATTATTCAACTGCCTATAGTGAATCGGGGAATTTCAAATTTGATTTATTATAAATATCCAAATGATTCCGTATAACGAATTCTATTCTGCTTTCCTTAGTAATCATTTTAAGGTCAAATCCCGGGTGGCAGCACATCTTTTAAATTTGGGTGTCGAAGAAATAGGGACCTTAGCTTCCCAAGTGGATCTGGATGTGAACGATATTGAATTCTTGAAAACAATTAAGATAGATCTGATACAAACATTTTATCAATCAGTAGAATCTTTATTCGGACTCATGCTAAGTCTCGAAGATATTGAATCTAATATTGCAGTACCAGATTATTTGGTCAATGCAGGGATAAGTGATCAACATAAATTCATTAGATCATTTGAAGATTACAATTACTGTTATCAATATCTGCTTTCCACCATTTTGGATAAAACTGGTCGTGAGGTTCCTAAATATCAATGGTTGTTTTATTTCGTAACGCTTTTCGTCAAGGATGTGCCACAGGAGTTCATTGATAAGATGCAACTTGAAGACAACATCAAGGGTATTGCCCATACGCTTAACAGCTTGGCTAAGCTTTTTAATAAGGAAGCACATAACTCTATTAAGCACGGTCTTCGCTGTTTAATAGTTGGCAAGCTAAATATCGAATTTAATCTGCCGGAAGGATTTTCGATGCCTGCTGAATTATCGGGTGTAAAAGATGCGGAAGATATTTTAATGTATTATACCAAGGGGCCTGTCAAGAATGGTCCAGCAACAGTGGTGCTTGTACCCATTGATTTGAAATATATAATTTACTTAGAAGATGGTAACAGTAAATTGTTATTCAACATGATCAGTTTGCGGCAGATTGTTTTTGGTGCCGACAAACCAGAGGAAGTTAGAGCGCACTTTTTTAGTTATGAGCGACTAAAACAAACCATCTTCCCAGCTCAAACCAACTTTGAATCAATTCGCGTCGACGCAGCCATAGAGTAATTAGGAGTTCAACAAACGACCAATACATCTGGGCCGCCTGCTGAACTACGGTGTTATTTTGAATGCAACAATTTCATCTTGTCACTGAGCTCTTTGAGCCCGGCCTTGTTGAGACACTCCTCACCAAAGTTTTTAATTTCTTCTATGGTTTCCTTGGGTATCAGTTCCAGAAGCCCCTGCGACTGTTCAGCATCTTTTGCAGTTAGTCCACGCTCAATAACGCTGCTCAATAACAGCACTGTTTTCCGGTTTACTTTAACATCAATTTTCACCGCCTCATTCATGCCCGGGATACTGAGTACAGTATCATAGACTTTTGCTACTTCACTTGTTGTCATACTGATGATTTTATGGTTTAAAAACTCCGGTAAAATTAATTCGCAGATCTTAAATGATCCTCATCAAAATATGGTGAGGATTGGCAAATGAATTTTCACCTTATAGCTTTGCTCTTGATATGATAAACACCCGGAAGGAGGCCATATGGATTTAAGAAACGGAAAACTCTCCTTGCAGCAGGCAAAGGAACTCGACATGGTGCGATACCTTGCAGGTCTGGGATACCATCCGGAAAAGATCCGAAAAGACATGGATTACTGGTATCTGTCACCGCTGAGAATTGAAGGTGAACCCAGCTTCAAAGTCAATCGGGTAAAGAATCGGTGGTTTGATTTTGGGCTGGGCAAAGGAGGTAACCTCATTGATTTTGGACTGCGGTATTTCAATTGCACGGTCAGGGAACTGATGGATAAATTAAATGCTGAACCGGGTCTCGTGAAGACTATAGAAAGGCCGGTCTTTGACCCCGGTTTTATTAACGATCGTGAGCAAAAAATAACAGTGCTGGGTGAAAAGCCTTTGTTCTCCTACCCGCTTATTAATTACCTGCATGAGCGGCATATACCGCGAATGATCGCTGATCAGTTCTGCTGCGAAGTTACGTATGAAATAGATGGCCGGAATTACTATGGCATAGGTTTCAAAAATGATGCCGGAGGTTATGAAATCCGTAACAGTTACGTTAAACAAAGCAGCTCACCAAAAGACATTACGACCATTGGCAACGGCGCCGGTGAAGTGCAGGTATTTGAAGGTTTTATGGACTTCCTCTCGTGGCAAACGATGCAGTTGCAACAGCCTGTATTAAATACTGATTTTGTTATTTTGAACGGTGCTGCTTTTTTTGAAAAAGCCAGGCCAGTTATGGAGCGGCATGATACCATCAGGCTCTGGCTGGATCGTGATGCCACAGGAAAAGAGTATACGAAATTTGCATTGTCGCTTGGTAAAAATTACTACGACGAAAGTCAATTATATAGTAAGCATAAAGATTTGAATGACTGGCTGACCAGCAGCGGTACCATACAAAAAAGTCATCTCAGGCAGAAAATCGATCACTAAAGACCAATTCGATTGGGGCTTTTTCTCTTCAACAGTACATCCTTAGTGTTGTCAGGCTGGCCTGAACGCCTTTTTTGATCGGACATCTGATCATACTCGACGCTAACAGAAAGCTACTGGTAAGATTGCCTCATCCGCAATCGGCAAGATGTACGGTTGTTTAACAACAACCGGAATCTTGCCGCCCCTCTCCGGAGTCGGGGGCGGGAGGAGAAAGCTGCATTAGCAGGCAGATCGTGTAAAATGGGAGGGAAAGTGACGGAGAAGAAGAAAACAGGCAGAACACGGATTATCGGGCTGCGCCTGACGACCGAAGAGTACAGCGCGGTTGAAAAAAACTGGAAAAACAGTACGATCCGCCGGTTAAGCGAATTTGTACGGCGGATACTGTTTGGCAAGGCTGTCACAACGTATTCCCGCAATCAGTCGCTGGACGATCTGATAGCTGAACTCGTTCAGCTCAGAAAGGAACTTAATGCCATCGGCGTCAATATTAACCAGGCCGTTCACCGCCTGCATACTTTGGATTACGTCCCGCAAATGATCTCCTGGATAGAGGCATTTGAACATGACAGGGACCGCCTTTTTGCACGGGTAGAAGAGATAAAAAGCCGGATCAATTTAATCAGTGATCAATGGTTGCAGTGATTCATTCCAGCAGCAGTCTGCGCAATATTTTAAACTACAATGAACAAAAGGTTAAGGCTGGTGTGGCTGTCTGCATTGATGCCGCGCTTTATCCTAAGGATCCCGCTGATCTTAACTTTCAGCAAAAGCTTTTGAGGCTGGAAAAATTGACGGAACTGAATCAGCAGACCACTGTAAACAGCGTCCACATTTCGTTAAATTTTGACCCATCTGAAAAATTTTCTGGAGACCAGCTGCGGGAAATTGCCGGAGAGTATATGGATAAGCTGGGATTCGCCGGTCAGCCTTATTTATTGTATGAACACCTCGACAGCGGGCATCCCCATGTGCACCTGGTGACGACCAATATCCGGCCGGATGGAAAGCGGATAGCGCTGCATAATCTTGGCAAAAATTTCTCTGAACCGGCACGAAAATTTACAGAGCTGAAGTTCGGACTGATCAAGGCAGAAGACAGTAAACTTCAGCGCACTCATAAACTCAAGCCAGTCCATGCGCAAAAGGTGCAGTATGGCAAAGCGGAAACCAAAAGAGCGATTAGCAACGTGCTGCAATCCGTCATACCACAATATAAATATGCTTCGCTGCCGGAGCTAAATGCCGTTCTGCGCCAGTATAATATTGCAGCCGACCGGGGTGACGAAAATTCACGGGTTTTTCAGCATCAGGGATTAATGTACAGACTACTGGATGAGCAGGGTAAGCGGGTGGGTGTGCCCATCAAAGCCAGCTTGTTTTTCAGTAAGCCAACGCTGAAGGTTCTGGAAGAACATTTCGTTCAGAATTCAGACCTGAAGGAACCACATAAAGCCCGGATTAAAAACACAATTGATCTTTGTCTGCTGCACGGTCAGCGTTCATTGCCTGCATTTATCAGTGCTTTAAAAAAGGAGGGCATTGCTACCGTTATCAGGGAAAACAGCGAAGGTACCATCTACGGAATAACATATGTGGATCACCGGACACAATGCGTTTTTAACGGCAGTGCTTTAGGTAAATCATACAGCGCCAAAGCTATACAGGAACGTTGCGGTTTAACACCGGCATATGCAGGGAAATCAGAAACACTGAAGCTGGAACCGGGCAGACGCTGGATTGGAGACGAAACAACTGGTAATGCCTTGCAGAACATCCTGGATTTCGCCGAAGCACTGTTGCTGCCGGACAGCCCGCCGGACCGGATGGACTGGGAGCTGAAACGTAAGCGAAAAAAAAGAAAACGGCAGAGAATTCAGCCGGACTGATTAATCTTATTATCAAGGAAGAAAACATGTCAACGGGAGAAAACGATCAGGCAATGCGCAAAATTCTGGATATGACCAGACTGATCAGTATTGTGATTTTAGCTTTACATTTTTATAATGAATGTTACAGTGCTTTTCAGCAATGGCACCTTGTGGCATTGTTTACAAACCGGATACTGGGTAACATTGTCTGGACCGGCTTATTCAGCAGCTTTCATAAATCCAAGATTATCGCGCTCGCCTTTCTGGCTATTGCACTGATTGGAGTCAGGGGAAAGAAGGATGAGAAGCAAACTTACAAAACAGCCCTTATATACATATTGGCGGGTTTGTTTTTCTATTTCATCAGCTATCTGGTTTTGCTAGTCAAAATAACCATTACCGCACTTGCCGGTCTTTATATGGGGATTACCGGAACTGGATACTTGCTCCTGCTAAGCGGTGGCACAATGTTGTCACGGATCATTCGGGATAAGTTAACTAATGATATTTTCAACAGCGAGAATGAAACCTTTCCTCAGGAGGAACGCCTGATTGAAAATGAGTACTCGATTAACCTGCCTGCGCGGTACCGGCTTAAAACAAAAATACGGAGCAGCTGGATTAATTTTATTAACCCTTTCCGCGGGCTGCTTGTGCTCGGCAGTCCAGGTTCGGGCAAGTCTTATTTTGTAATCCGGCATGTGATTACCCAGCACATCAAAAAAGGATTTGCCATGTTCGTTTATGACTTCAAGTTTGATGATTTGTCCCGGATTGTTTATAATACCTGGCTCAATAATAAGTCCGGCTATCAGGTAGTGCCTTGTTTTTTCGTGATTAATTTCGATGACTTGGGCAGAAGTCACCGCTGTAACCCGCTGGATCCCTCTGCAATGCTGGATATTACCGATGCGGCGGAATCCGCCCGTACTATTCTGATGGGGCTGAACAGGGAGTGGATCAAGCGTCAGGGTGACTTCTTTGTAGAGTCGCCGATCAATTTCCTGACAGCTATTATCTGGTATCTCAAAAGGCACAAGGGCGGTGAGTTTTGTACGCTGCCACACGTCATTGAAATGATGCAGCTCGAATACGAACAGCTTTTTACGCTGCTGCGTACTGAAAAGGAAATTGAAGTACTGATCAACCCCTTCGTTAATGCCTTTCTGCATGACGCCGTAGATCAGCTGGAAGGCCAGATCGCCGCCGCTAAGGTGGCCATGGCAAGGCTTTCTTCGCCCTCGCTCTATTATGTATTGTCCGGCAATGATTTTACACTGGACATTAACAATCCTGAAGAGCCCAAGATCGTTTGCGCCGGCAATAATCCTCAAAAGATACAGATCTATGGCGCCGTATTATCCTTGTATGTAAACCGGCTTGTCAAGCTGGTAAACAAGAAAGGTAAACTCAAGTGCAGTCTCATTTTTGACGAATTTCCAACTATTTATCTCAACAATATGGACAGCCTGATTGCTACCGCCCGCAGCAACAAAGTGTCTACCTGTCTGGGTATTCAGGATTTCAGTCAGCTACGGAAAGATTACGGCAAGGAACAGGCCGATGTCATTATGAATATCACCGGTAATATTATTAGCGGCCAGGTAACCGGTGATACCTCCAAACAGTTATCAGAGCGGTTCGGCAAAATTATGCAGGAAAGGGAAAGCCTCTCCATCAACAGGCAGGATACTTCGGTAAGCAAATCCAAACAACTGGAATCGGCGGTTCCGGCCAGTAAAATTGCTTCGCTTTCCAGTGGCGAGTTTGTAGGCATGGTAGCTGATAACCCGGATGAAAAAATAGGGCTAAAAACATTCCATAGCGAGATCATTAATGACCATGATGCAATGAAAAAAGAAGAAGATAGTTATCAGAACATACCTCTCGTCCGCAAAATCGACAATGCCATTGTGCAACGGAATTACGGTCAGATCAGGGAAGACGTGCAGGACATATTTCAGTCAGAAATGGAACGATTGCTCAGTGATCCTGCACTAACTCATTTAATTATTAAAAAAGGAGATTAGCCATTAAATACTTGGAATAAAACTATGACATTGCGCTGATCAACGCGCGAGCACCCTTAAATTCTTTATATTTAGATTTACATTATAATTAATATATTGTTATATTCATACTTTTTAACCAGGATGCGGCAACGCAATGCCTTCGTTAAAAACAAATCAAACCATAACTTATAAACCTTACATGAAAATATCGATCGAAAATTTCAAATCGATTAAGGATCTACCAAAATACGAAATAAAGCCGCTAACTATACTTTCGGGTGTCAACAGTTCTGGAAAATCTTCTTTTATACAATTGCTATTGTTATTAAAGCAAACCATTGATCTTGATTCGACCAAGCACCAACTTTTTCTTAACGGCGATCTATATTTTGTTAAAAACTACCAGGACATTCTAACAGGTAAAAAACTGGAGAATAAACTAAAGGTAACCCTCGAATTTAGTAAAGCCGAAATTTTAAAACACAATAGCGAATATCGCACAAGGATTTTTGATAGGCTTGAAGACTTCTCGCTTAAAGTGGAGATCAACTACGACTATATCAATGATACCATACGTATCCCTGAATTCGTCATCACCTATCTACTGCCCGAGGGCGATAAAAAAGAGCAATTTATTCGTTTTATCAGCGAATTTTCTGACGACTGGAAATATAGTATTAAAGCTAACAATGCCCTTTATGGTGCCGATCTGTGGGAAAGCAACTTGGATATTTTTGATATAGGTTTTTCTTCAATTTACCCTAATTCGTATGAGACCCGGCAAACCACCACTCAGCAAAATCCTAAAAAGGGCGAACCTGATATTATAGACACCCTAAAGATCAAGCATTTTCCCAAAATTGATGCGATTAAAGATTTAATCAATACAACTTTTAACCGGATGTCTTACATCGGTCCTTTACGCGATTTGCCACGCGATGAATATAGCGTAAGCAACATCAAAAATTATGTTGGCAAAACAGGCGAGAACACAGCACAGATATTAGAAAACTTCGCAAAAGACAGCATCACTTATTTAAAACCTGACTTAAACGAGGACGGCATTGCCTACAATGAGGAGACCACCACCGTTATTGCGGCCGTTAAATATTGGATGTGTGATATTTTTAAAATCGGTAAAAATATATATGCTAAAAAGGAAAGCGAATTTTATACGATAATACTTGAAAATGATGCAGGTATTGAAACCACAATAAAACATGTTGGCTTTGGCATTAGCCAACTGTTGCCAATTATTGTCGAAGGCTTACTGATGGAGAAAGATGGTACACTCATTTTAGAGCAGCCCGAAATTCACTTGCATCCCAAGATACAAAGTCTTTTGTTTGACTTTTTATACTCGTTGGTCTTGCAGGGTAAAACCGTCATCATGGAGACCCATAGCGATCATTTTATAACACGTATGCGCAGGAGGATTGCGGAGAATAGAGACAATTCTATTACTAATAACATCAATCTTACATTCATGGAGTCAGAAGACGGCGAGGTTATGTTTGGAACAATTGATTTGGATGATTTTGGTACACTTGATTACTTCCCCTCTGATTTTATAGAACAGGCCAACCTGGAAATGAAAGCGATTATTAAAGCTCAAATGAAAAAACGCGCTCAGAAATAATATACATGAATTACGCTGCTGTTTTAGATGTCTCGTCAATAGTATGGGATCCCGAAGATTATGATAATCAAACACAACAATATTACAGCCTCAAAGAGGAAATAATAGCATTTATAGATAAGGTCGAAACCGAACGTCCTAATATTTTAATGCGTACTGAATTACTGGAACAAATTATTGCAGGCTTTCCGTATAACAGGATGCCCGATTCATTTTATGACTTTGGCGGCGTTGTATACGCTTTCCTGGCACGGATAGGTTCTGATATTATCGTTTTCGAAGCTGATAAATTAGATGATTTGGCCTCCCATCCTGAAATCATTAAAGCCCACTTTAATGATACCATCAAGAAAGAGATTAATTATCTGATGGCCTACATGCACCGGAATAATGATAATAAAAGTGTTTACTTTACTTTTCAGTACCTTTGGGGAGAGAACGATCACTTAAAAACGGTTAGTACTACCGAAGGTGAGAAATCTTATGAAACTATACTTGCAGATCAGGATCAGGCGTTAAATAACTTCTTTCAACAGTTTAAGAAAGTATTTGAGCATAATCCCAAGCACCACTTTGGTAATAAACAAGGAGATTATATCTCTCCGTTAAGTTGTTATGACGGAAAGGATGTAACCAGGCCGCAAAAACTGCTTGATGAAGCCAAAATGTTTGGCAAAAAATATTATTGTTTCGATGATGATAACGATACATTCGTTGTATTTATTAAAACAGAAGGTAATATATATCACGGACACGATGAGGTTGATACTAATAAAATCCCTCCTTGTATTCGTAAGGAACTGAAAAAGAAAAAATGACAGAGGATTTTCACCCGGTTATTGGAAAAACAGTCATCGAGACACTTACATCTGGAATGTATGACGATGCGCGTTTTGTTTTCAGAGAATATGTACAAAATGCTGCGGATCAGATTGATGTTGCTTTTGAAAATAATATTCTTTCGAAAAAATCCGAGGGCAAAGTAGAGATTATTATCGACCAACCAGGTCGTTTAATTATAGTTGAAGATAACGCTACCGGTATACCATCCGACCAGGTACTGCGTTTCTTAGGTGACGTAGCGAACTCTCAAAAAGACAAGGATAAACGAAAAGGTTTTAGAGGCATCGGCCGCCTTGGTGGCTTAGGTTATTGCGACAAGTTGGTGTTCGAGACATCTGCTTATGGTGAACCAATTAAAAGTATCATGTCGTTAGATGCCAAGCAACTAAAATATATGATAGAAGATACCTCTGTCAATTTGGACGCCTCAGCCGTAATCAGTGTTGTGACTAGCATCGAGCGAGAAAGCGAGGTTGCTGACAGGCATTATTTCAGAATAAAGCTGATTAATGTGACTTCAGCTAAATTGTTAGACGAAAGCAGTGTATCAGATTACCTGTCAATGGTTGCGCCAGTACCATTCCATAAAGACTTTACTTTTCAGAATGATATTAAAAAGCACCTGACGATAAATAACATACTTCTCGACGAGTACAACGTTTTCATTAATAAAAAACAGCTTTTCAAAGCCTACCGTGATGAGTTTGTTGACGATGGCCTCGCATCAAAATGGTTGGCTGTTGATTTTTTTGACGTCAGAGATGATAATTCAGAACTGCTTGCTATAGGTTGGCTAGGCTTTAGGGAACGTTCAAATTTTGTATTATCCACAAATAATAATCAAAAGGGCATTCGCCTACGAAAAAGCAATATTGGCCTGGGCGATGAAAATACTATAAGCAGATTTTTCAAGGCGCCGCGAACCAACCATAGATTCATTGGCGAGCTGCATGCGGTCAATAATAATTTTATCCCCAATGCCCGGCGTGATTACTTCAACGAAAATAAAACGCTACAGGTTTTTGAGGAAAAGCTGGAAGATTTATTTAAAGAAAAAAACCTGGAAAATCGATTTGGCCACGTGGCATCAGATCTACATCGACGGTTGGAGGAAATCGAAAATTATAAACGTGCTCAAAGCGAACTTAAGGAGAAAACTGGGAAATTTACCAGTCAGACTGAAGAGGAGCAATTTGTTGCAAATTTGAAAGTAGCAGAAATTATCGCACAGAAAGCAGTTGCGACGATATCAAAAATTGGTGCAAGAGCAGAAAATGACACTGGCATTAAAACGCTTTACAAGCACATCACTGCTGGAAAGGATATGGTAATCTCTACTTCCAAGGATGTTACTGTCAATCAGTATGATCCCCCGAAGTTCACGAAGTTAAAAGGTAATGAGGAAGCGATAGTGCTTACCATCATTGATATCATTGACAAAACGCTTAAGCCAGCTCAAGCCAAAATTTTAAAAGAAAAAATTATCGATCAATTTAATTCTTAGCATGGCAAGGAAGATCTTATTAATTGAGCCAAAGTATAAAAATAAATACCCGCCAATCGGGTTGATGAAGATTGCTACTTATCATCGTCATTTAGGCGATGACGTGGAATTTTTTAAGGGCGAGCTCAAAGATCTTGTTTTAGAAAAATTGGCAGAAGAATGCATAGCAACATTATATGAGCATTTTTCAGACCGAAATTGGTATCCCTATTTGCATCAAATCACCAACTATTTACGCACTAAAAAAGTCGAGTTTTTACCATTGCTACCATTTGAAAATCCAGAGCATTCTATTCAAGTAATTGGTTGTATCACGGAATTCGCTACTATTTTTCATAAAAAGCAGTACCATCTGTTCCCAAAATGGGATCGCATATATGTGACCACCTTATTTACTTTCTATTGGAAAGTAACTGTGGCAGCAATACATTATGCCAAATACCTGATAAATGATCATAATCAACTATTTGTGGGTGGTGTGTTAGCATCACTTCTTCACAAAGAGTTGGAAGCTGAAACCGGGGTGAAAGCATTTCCGGGTCTTCTGGACAGACCAGGTATATTGGATCCTGGTAACCCGTTAGCGACAAATTTGATTATTGACAATCTTCCATTGGATTACTCCATACTTGATGAAATCGAGTATGTCTATCCAACCGGTAGCGCCTATTTCACATTTATGACGAAGGGTTGCACAAGGAAATGTGCTTTTTGCTCAGTACCCATCCTGGAGCCGACATACAAGCCTAAAATTGATACCATTGATAAATTCATGGATATCAAAGGGCTATATGGTGAGCAGCAAAACCTGCTATTAATGGATAATAATGTATTGGCTTCTCCTAACTTTCCTGAAATCATCCAGGAGATTAAGGACATGGGCTTTCATAAAGGTGCAACCTATGTTGAGCCAAACCAGTACGAGATCGCCATTAGAAACCTCGCTGATGGCATTAATGACAAAGCATACACCAAGCGAATTTTTAAGCTGCTGCAAGGCCTATACATTAAGCTAAAGGCGAAGAATAAGACAAATTTTGAAGTTATCCTTACCAAATACGGATTACAGTCATTCGAGTCAGTCACGAAGGAAAATCTTATGTCATCCTATCCGGAAATAAAGGATTTGTTTGAAAAATATCGTTCCAAAATGCCACGGCAAAGGTTTGTGGATTTCAACCAGGGTACTGATGCACGTTATGTAACTGACGAGCTAATGAAGCTGATGAGTGAGATCCCTATTAAGCCACTGCGTATTGCGTTTGATTATTGGGGCATGCGGGAAAAATATGAGACTGCAGTGCGTTTAGCTGCAAAATATCATATCAAAGAGCTTTCCAACTATATACTTTACAACTTTAAGGATTCTCCGGACGAGCTTTACAAACGACTGGAATTGAATGTTTTAATGAGCGAAGAATTGAGTATTGCTATTTATTCTTTTCCGATGAAATATATCCCACTGTTTGGTGAAGAGGCAAAGACAAGGGAATATATTGGTGTGAAATGGAACCGCAAATTTATTAGGACGATTCAATCGATATTGAATGTGACAAAGGGTATAGTCGCACCAGGGCGAAAGTTTTTTGAGCGCGCGTTTGGAAAAAACTTAACGGAATTCCGGGAGTTATTGTATATGCCCGAAGCTTACGTTATTTACCGTAAGGTTTTTGAAGATAATGGTCTCACAGATCAATGGAAAAAACTTTACAAGTCATTAAATTCCGATCAAAAGTCACTGGTTAATTCGATTGTAGAGAGCAATAATTTCAAAACTCATATCGACGTTAGTTTTGACGAACATCTTGTCAAAGTTTTAAACCATTATAAGTTAACTAAAGAAGATATTGATTTATACCAACAGCAAGATATTGAACACAATAACTTAAAATTGGAATTTAACAAATTGATTAAAGACGATGTTTTTAAAGATCTTACATTAACCTATGATTTTGAACCTGAAACCGTTTCAAGATCTAAAAAAATGGTAATTAATATTTAACATATGAAATCAATAGAGAACCTTACACCGCAAGATTGGGCTTTTATTAAAGAGTCTTTACAATATACTAAGATTAAGTTTGAAAATTATACCCAATACCCAGATCAGGACTTTAAAAATGGTCGAATCGCTGATGCTGTAAAGGTTTTGGCGAAAGTTGGGGATATTGTTAGCGAAATTAAAGCTGTGAATAGTTCAAAATCGCGGTTATAAAAGCGGCGTCAGACAACTTGATTTCGTTGCCGTCTAACCGTAACAAAATGAGTAAGTTCTTAAAATACGGGGTTTTCCTACTATTCACTTTTGCTGCTAACGCATCCGCTCGACAAGCAGTAAGTAAAGTTCAAAATAGCGGTAAAGAGCCGATCGTTGATCCGGTAATAGCTCCAGATTGGAGGGCCTTCCTCCCTACGGACGTACAGCTTGATACCATATCCAAGGGCGACTTGAATAAAGACAATCTGGAAGAGATGGCAATAGTTTATCACAAGAGAAAATTGCGATCAGTGCACGGTACTTTTTACGCTCAATACGACTCATTTTCAAACGCTCCGATGAAAGCTATCAACTCGCTTCAGAAAGCAATTCGGTTGTAATACCAGTGGGCGATGCAAATGTTTATTTCAATAGCGTTCAAATTTACAGGGTAATCTTGATTATTCAACATGATTTTCACCGTGGCGGTTGCGTTCATAAATATCGCAATCAGCGAGGAGCCTTCTTCTTGATTGGCACAAGCAAAAATACAGGAGATGCCAAATCGAGTCTTTATGTTGATTACAATTTAACTACAGGAGCGTATATCACCGACTACACCACAGAGGATACCAACCAGGGCTACAAGCCCTGCATTAAATAAGGGCGTTTACAAGCATCAAATCCTTCACAAGCTGGAAAATTTCCAATTATTCAGTATTCAAGTAGGTGGCTACTACCTATAAATAGCTATCTTTTTTACTAGCAAATACATTTGTGTACTTAAACTTCGAAAAAAAAAATAACACTAAGGATCGGTATAGCGAACTAACTTATGTTGATGTCGCAGATTGCGACATCAAAATCAAAAGCCTCCGGCAGCGCTATAAATTTTCTCCGTTGGAAATTTGTTCCTGATGATTTTTTATCACATCATATTTTTTAAGACCGTTAAAGGGGTAACCTCCTTTAACGGCCTATATAATAACCTTCGATATTAATGATCGCTTTTTAGTTTTAATTTCAGCAATCCCATATCCTCACTTATTTTCAGATCCACTATTTTGGCATAGTGCTGGGTTTGTTTCAGCGACTTGTGTCCGAGCATTTTGGATACCGTTTCAATGGGCACTCCGTTACTTAAAGTTACGGTAGTAGCAAAAGTATGACGGGCAATATGGAATGTCAGCGCGTTGGAAATATCACAACTGTCACCAATCTCTTTCAGATAAGAATTCATTTTTTGATTAGTGAGTACCGGCAGAACCAAACCCCTTCCTGCGCAGCGCACATCATCCTTATATTTTTCCACGATCTCCAGTGCTTGCGGCAAGAGCGGAATGCGGGTTGCTGATTCTGTTTTCTGCCGGGTAGTTATGATCCATTGCCCGTCATCGACACCGGTGATGATGTCTGAACGCCTTAGCTGATATACATCAATGTAGGCAAGTCCGGTATAGCAGCTAAACAAAAAGATATCACGGACGTAGTTCAGGCGTTCCACACCGAATTTTTTGTTAGCGATAGCCTTCAGTTCTTCTTTCGTAAGCGCGATCCGGTGAACTTCCTTTTTATTTGTTTTAAAATTAGCAAAGGGGTCTTTCACCAACCATCCTTTTTTCATGCACTCCAGTACGATTTTTTTAAGATTGCCGATATATTTTACGGTAGCATTGTGAGCACACTTACGTTCAGACTTCAGCCAAAAAGCAAACTGTGAGACAAACTCGTAATTAAGTTCGTTAATGTCAAAGTCCTCCTTGTCGTACTTCCATTTTACAAAGGCCTTAGTATGGGCATAAGCGGTCTTGTAACGCATTAATGTTGCTGGCGCAAACTCTGTTCCGACAAGAGCTTTCATTTGCTCGTTGTGGAGTTTAAATGCCTCAAGGATCATGTGTTTATTATCCCCTTTTCCTGTCATCAGGTTTTTAAGTGCTTCAGCTGTCACCGGCTTCTGTGATTCAATCAGCTTGAGTTTGGCCTGGTAAACCTGACTGGCAAGCAGGTCAAGGTATGCGTTAAGTGATTTTACGTCCTCCTTTGTACCAGTTGCCCTCCCGGCTGACTGACTCCAGCGTGATTGGGGCCAGTTCCTTTTGGTAGATAATTCCTTTGAATTGCCGTCAACGGTAATTCTTAGATACACGGTCCGCAGGTTCGGGACGCTCTGACTTTTTGATGCTTTTAAAAAAAACAGCAATCCGAAACTTTTTTCTAACATGTCGAATAATTTAATGGTAAAACAAAATTCGAAATGCAGCGTCGGATAATCAAGATGTACATCACATGAACAGGCTTTCAGTCAATCACTTACTTTAAGATTCGTGCGTCACTTTTTCCGAAAAAGGGGTAACGCACTTATCACGCGACTTAATACTGACAATTTTGGCAATTCCGGCAGTGTCCGGAAAACAAAAAAGCCTTTAAATTTGAAATTTAAAGGCTTTTGCATTTTTGATAATGTACTTGGCGGAATGGACGGGACTCGAACCCGCGACCTCCTGCGTGACAGGCAGGCATTCTAACCAGCTGAACTACCACTCCTCCCGTTTGGGAATGCAAATATACGCATCATTTTGTCTCTCGCAAGATATTTTTAAAAAAAGGCAAAACGAGTTTATAAGTTATTGATGCCGTGTTATTTAAAAATACAAAAGCCCTCGATTGGGAGGGCTTTTGTAAATATCGGGACTTGTTTAAAAGCAATTAGATACCGAATGCAGCTTTAACATTATCTACATAATCCAGTTTTTCCCAGGTAAACAGTTCAACTTCTTTCTCAATTGAGCTACCATCAGGGCTGTAGAAGGTTTTGGTTACGGTTTGGCTTGGTTTACCGAAGTGACCGTAAGCAGCTGTTTCGCTGTAGATTGGGTTACGCAGTTTAAAGCGGGTTTCGATAGCGTACGGAGTCATGTTGAAGATAGTTTCAACTTTTGCCGCAATTTCGCCGTCGTTAAGGCCAACTTTACCGGTACCGTAAGTATTTACATAGATCCCCATTGGCTGGGCCACGCCGATAGCGTATGATACCTGTACCAACACCTCATCGCAAACACCGGCAGCTACCAGGTTTTTAGCAAAGTGGCGGGTAGCGTAAGCAGCCGAACGGTCAACCTTTGAGGGGTCTTTACCGCTGAATGCACCACCGCCGTGTGCACCTTTACCACCGTAGGTATCTACGATGATTTTACGACCGGTTAAGCCGGTATCGCCATGCGGGCCGCCGATAACAAATTTACCGGTTGGGTTAATGTGATACTTGATCTGATCGTTAAAGAAGTGAGCGTATTTAGGATATTTAGCCTTAACACGAGGGATCAGGATGTTGATGATATCTTCTTTGATTTTAGCCAGCATTGGTGCTTCTTCGTCAAAGTCATCGTGTTGGGTCGAGATAACGATAGCATCGATACGTACCGGCTGATTGTTATCATCATACTCAAGCGTTACCTGCGATTTTGCATCCGGACGCAGGTATTTAATATCGGTCAGCTCGCGACGAACAACAGCCAGCTCTAATAATAAAGCGTGGGCAATATCTAAAGCTAAAGGCATATAGTTATCAGTTTCAACAGTAGCATAACCAAACATCATACCCTGATCGCCGGCGCCTTGCTCTTCTTTGCTTTTACGGTCAACACCCTGGTTAATATCCGGAGATTGCTCGTGAATAGCCGATAGCACTCCGCAGCTGCTGCCATCAAACATGTACTCGCCTTTGGTGTAGCCAATTTTATTGATCACATCGCGGGCAATTTTCTGCACATCTAAATAAGCTTTTGATTTTACCTCGCCGGCTAAAATAACCTGACCGGTAGTTACCAGGGTTTCGCAAGCCACTTTCGACTCAGGGTCGAAGGCTAAAAAGTTATCGATTAACGCGTCCGAAATTTGGTCGGCAACCTTATCCGGGTGGCCTTCTGATACTGATTCTGATGTGAATAAATATGGCATAAAAAGTTTTTAAAAATACAATACGATAAGAAGCCTGAAACGGATTGCAAAGGGAAAAGGGCACGAGTTTTTTAGCACTTTTTTACGTGGTTGCAATCCAACCTTATCCTGATCGCTATCAGGGAGGTATCAAATCAGTCCACTTTCAGACGCAAATGTAAAACAATTTTACAAAAGCCGAAAATAGGTTACTTTTGAGCGCTGAAATTTGACGGGCTTGAAAAGAAAAATATTATTTATAATTAACCCCATATCGGGCGGAAAAAACAAAGACGGTGTACCGGCGCTGATTAAAAAGCACCTGGATGCTGATAAATTTGAGTATCGCATTGATATTAGTACCGGGGTTTTGCACGCCCAGCAACTGGCGCAAAAAAATATCAAACAGTTTGATATTATTGTGGCCGTAGGTGGCGATGGTACCATTAACGAGGTAGCATCGGTTATCGTAGGTACGGATACCGCTTTGGGTATCGTCCCTTATGGGTCGGGCAATGGACTGTCAAGATTTTTGGGGATCCCGATGGATCCGGAGGAGGCTATTAAAACGCTGAGTCAGGATATCGTACATAAAATAGATGCTGCGCAGTTAAACGGTAAATGGTTTTTTAACCTGGCCGGTTTTGGATTTGATGCCCACATCAGCGAGATATTTTCACGCGGTAAAACGCGGGGCTTTATTACCTATATTAAAGAATCATTTAAAGAGTACAGTAAATACAAGCCGCAAAAGTACCAGTTGGATATCGACGGAAAGAAATACGAATCGGAAGCGTTCATGCTCAACTTTGCCAACTCATCGCAGTTTGGCAATAATGTACATATAGCACCGCATGCATCGGTACAGGATGGTTTGCTGGATGTTTGTTTTGTAAAGCAGGCGCCATTATATCGCTTTTTCGATATCGCGTTTCGTCTGTTTAACAAAACCATTGATAAGAGCGAGTATATAGATATTATTCAGGGTAAGCACATTTTTGTTAAACGGGAGCAGCCGGGTGCTATACACCTTGATGGCGAACCACAAATGGCCGGCCTGGATTTTGAAATTAAGATAGTACCGGCGGCGTTAAATATTGTTACGGGCAGCAGCTATAAATCGTAAACAGCCATGTCAAAAAAGAATAAAAATATTACCGGGGTGGTTTACTCTACCGATCCGGGTTTTGAGATTAAGGCCGATGTCCCCCAATCATCAAGCACACTGCCGCCACAGCAGCAAAGCCTGCGCATCTTTCTCGATCGTAAGGGCGGCGGTAAAATGGTGACAGCCATAGCCGGTTTTGTTGGCAGCGAGGCAGATATGGAAACCCTTGGCAAAAAGCTGAAAAGCAAATGTGGCGTAGGCGGCTCGGTAAAAGATTTTGAGATCCTGATTCAGGGCGATCATCGTGATAAGATCCTGGCCCTTTTACTGGCCGATGGCTATAAAGCTAAAAAAGCCGGGGGATAAGCTCTTTACGAAGCCAAAATTTCTTACTAAAAAGCCTTACGAAGTTTTTAAGAACTTCGTAAGGCTGAATTTTTAACTGCCTACCGCCAACTCAAAACTGCTAACTGATTAATGCGCTTCCAGCCAGTTTAGTCCGGTGCCTATCTCTACCATTATCGGCACTTCTGTTTTAATGGCAGTTTTCATATTATGTTCTATAATGGGTTTGATGATCTCTAATTCAGTTTTCAAAACATCAAACACCAACTCATCATGCACTTGCATGGTCATTTTCGATTGCAGGTTTTGCGCTTTAAGTTCGCGGTGGATGTTGATCATTGCTATTTTGATCATATCCGCAGCCGAGCCTTGTATCGGTGCGTTAATGGCGTTTCGTTCAGCAAAACCGCGGACCGTCATATTGGCCGAATTGATATCGCGCAGGTAACGGCGGCGACCCATTAACGTGGTTACGTAACCGTTTTCGCGGGCAAAGTTCATGGTATCGGCCATGTAATTTTTAATGCCGGGGAACTGCGCAAAATATTGTTCAATGATATCCGCAGCTTCCTTGCGAGGGATGCCTAAACTTTGTGATAAACCAAAGGCCGACTGACCGTAAATAATCCCAAAGTTCACCGCTTTGGCGTTGCGGCGCATGGTGCTATCTACCTCATCCAACCCTACCCCATAAACGTTGGCAGCGGTAGCGGTATGGATATCCAGGTTATCGATAAAGGCTTTACGCATATTCACATCCTTACTGATCTCGGCAATAATACGGAGCTCGATCTGCGAATAATCCGCAGATACCAAAATGTGGTTTTCATCCCTTGGGATAAACGCTTTCCTCACCTCGCGGCCACGCTCGGTACGGATAGGGATATTTTGCAGGTTGGGGTTGTTGGAGCTTAAACGCCCGGTTGCAGCCACCGCCTGGTTGTAAGAGGTATGCACCCTGCCGGTTTTTTTATTGATCATCAGCGGCAGCGCATCCACATAAGTTGATTTTAACTTTTGCAGCTGACGGAAATCAAGAATATCCCTTACAATATCGCTCTTGTTAGCCAGCGCCAGCAGCACATCCTCGCCGGTTTGATATTGGCCGGTCTTGGTTTTTTTGGCTTTAGGGTCAAGCATTAGTTTTTCAAAAAGCACCTCGCCCAGTTGCTTTGGCGATGCAATATTGAAACGCACGCCAGCTTTCTCGTACACGGTTTTCTCCAGGCCGATGATATCCGTCTCCAACGTTTTAGAGAATTCTTTTAGCGCGCCCTCATCAATTTTCACACCCTCGTACTCCATATCGGCCAGTACGTAAATCAAGGGGTGCTCTACTTCGTGGATTAGTTTTTCGGCTTCGGCTTCTTTCAGTTTACCTTCAAAAATCTCTTTTAACTGCAGGGTAATGTCGGCATCTTCGGCAGCGTATTCTTTTATTTTTTCCAGCTCCACATCGCGCATACTGCCCTGATTTTTGCCTTTGGGACCAATCAGTTCGGTAATGGAAACAGGTTTGTAGCCCAGGTAATTTTCAGATAGCACATCCATGCCATGGCGGGTATCCGGATCGATGATATAGTGGGCCATCATGGTATCAAAAATATCACCCTTCACTTCCACGTTATACCATTTCAGGATCATAACATCGTACTTCACATTTTGCCCGGTTTTGGCTATCGCCGGATTTTCAAGCAGGGGCTTAAATTCATCAACTACCGCCTGGCAATCTTCCTGCACAGCAGATACCGGTACATACCAGCCCTCTCCCGGCTTTATTGCAAATGATAAACCTACTAACTCGCAGTTATTGGCATCGGTACCGGTCGTCTCGGTATCAAAGCAAATATGATTTTGTTGACTTAGTAAGCTAATCAGTTCGGCACGCTCTTCGGGCGTGTTCACCAAATGGTAGGTATGCTCGGTATTATGGATATTCTTCGCTGCTACAACCGGACTTTCGGCGATATCTTTAATGTCAACCTCAAGTGTAGTGCGGCCTTCGGCTACCGGGGCGCTAAACATATCAATCTGCGTACCGGCGGCACGGGTTTCAATAATACTGAAATCATCGCCAAAAACACGTTTGCCCAGAGTACGAAACTCAAGCTCAGCAAATAGTGGTTCCAATAGTTCTTTGCTGGGGGCACACATTTCAAGGCCGGCCTCGTCCAGTTCTACAGGCACGTTCAGGTTAATGGTGGCTAAGCGTTTGGATAGTAAACCCTGCTCGGCAAAGTTCTCTACGTTCTCGCGCTGCTTGCCTTTCAACTCATGGCTGTTGGCGATGATGTTCTCCATCGAGCCGTAGGTTTTGATCAGCGATTTAGCCGTCTTTTCGCCAATACCAGGAATGCCGGGGATATTATCCACCGCATCGCCCCAAAGGCCAAGGATATCTATCACCTGTTCTACCTTCTCAATTTCCCATTTGGCCAATACTTCTTTCACGCCCAATATCTCCATATCGTTACCCATACGGGCAGGCTTGTAAATGAAAATATTGTCGGATACCAGCTGGGCAAAATCCTTATCGGGTGTCATACAGTAAACCTGGTAGCCTTCTTTTTCGGCTTTCTTGGCCAGGGTACCGATGATATCATCAGCTTCGTAACCATCGCTGGTAATTAAGGGGATATTAAAGCCCAGTACAACCTTAAAAATATAGGGCAGGGCTTTGCTCAAGTCTTCGGGCATTGCTTCCCTGTGGCCTTTATAATCGGCAAATTCGGTGTGTCTTTCGGTAGGTGCATCGGTATCAAAAACCACGGCCATGTGGGTGGGTTTTTCCTTCTTCAAAACATCTAACAACGTATTGGTAAAGCCCATTACAGCCGAGGTATTGAAGCCGTTTGAGGTGAAGCGCGGGGTTTTACTTAAAGCGAAATGCGCCCGGTAAATAAGGGCCATACCATCAAGCAGGAATAATTTTTTCATAGCCAGATTTTGATATTTTGCCGCCGTTTACCGGCAGGCGGTACAATTATAAAGCAAAGATTTGTTAAAAATACCACAAACTGATTTTACTATTTGCTTAGTTGCTAATTTATGCCAATCTTCATCAATTATTTAAAGATGAAGACTGTTAGACTATTGATCCCCTTAGTGCTTTTAGCTATAACTGCTACTGCACAAACAAAGCCTGCCGCAAAAGCTAAACAACCGGTAGCTAAAACAACCACTACTGCAAAACCTGCCGCAGATATAGCCGCAGCCACAGGTCCGCTTAAAGTTGCCGGTTTACCATCCGACGAGTTCTACCATATTTTTGTGTTGCCCCATACCGATCAGGCCGCGCCCGAAGGTTACGGCACCACTCCTGCTAACCCAATTTTAGTAGGCGCTTACGAAGCCGACCTGAGCGATCAAAACCACATTAAACAGGTACTTAACCGCTTTTTAAAAACCTATGTATACGCCGACGGTACGCAACCCTTTTTTGTTGACCGCCAAACCAAGATGATTGATAACGTAAACTATGATATTTTCAGAATTGCGAAAAATGGCAGTACCGATACCACAACGCTTTACACCGATCAATACAAAAGCGGGCCACTGCATCCTATAAAAGGACTGAAATTTTATAGCAAAGAAAACCTGGTTACAGAACTTACCCCTTTAATACAGCAAATTATTGGCTACGATGCCACCCCTGATAAATACGGAAACGCAGCTGCCAAAACACTCAGCATTAAAATAGTGAGCAGCATTGGCCGCGATATTGGTTTAGATTACCTGATGGACGCCGATTACATCGGTCCGCTGGTGAAAGATGCCGGTATTGATTTGGATTTGAAAGCATTTTTAGTTCGCTCGTACATCTTCCATAAACTACAGTACGAAGTAACCGGTCAGCCGAACCCTAAAGTGCAAGCCTTTAATACCATGCTTGATGATTACCAGGCGACCATTAGAGCCCACGATATTTTTGCGAAAGGGATATTACCTACGCTAACGAAGAAGTAAAAGCCCCCTAACCCCCTAAAGGGGGAATGAGCTGAAAGCCGAGAGACTAAAGCCGAAAGCAGGAAAATAAAGCTTGTCAATCCCGCTTTGAGCTTTATGCTTTTGGCTTTCCACTTAACTACCTAAAATCGCAATCGTGCAAGTGATCATTCACCATACCGGTGGCCTGCATATGGGCATAGCAGATAGTGGTACCGAAAAATTTAAACCCGCGCTTTTTCATATCCCTGGCAATTGCATCAGATACATCAGTACTTACTGGGATGCCGCCGGGTTTGGGCTTATTATCGATAGGCTTCCCGCCCGGCATAAAGCTGTAAAAGTATTTGTTAAACGAGCCGAACTCCTTTTGTATTGCGATGAACAGCTGCGCGTTGGTAATGGTAGACCTTACCTTTAGTTTATTGCGGATAATCCCTTCATCAGCCAGTAAGCGAGCTACATCATCTTCATCAAAAGCGGCCACCTTCTGCACATCAAAATTGGCGAAGGCTTTACGGTAATTATCCCTACGGCGCAAAATAGTAATCCAGCTTAACCCTGCCTGTGCCGATTCTAATACCAGGAACTCGAACAGGGTTTCATCATCGTGCACGGGTTTACCCCATTCTTCATCATGATATTTTATATAGAGCGGGTCGGTACCGCACCAGGTGCAGCGTTTTTTATTGTCTTGAGTCGGAAGTCTTGAGTCGGAAGTCATTTTGTTATTAATAAGTTACGTCATTGCGAGGTACGAAGCAATCTCTACACCCAAAGAGTAAACTTTATAAGCTCTCTGTAAAGCTTTGAGATTGCTTCGTACCTCGCAATGACGGGATGGATCAATTCGATTTTAAAAGCTACGCTTCGTGCTCGGCGAATGTCAACACGTAGCCGTTATTATCTAATATCGAAAACTCCGTCGCGCCATAAAAGGTCTTTTCCAGGCCTTTCAATACGGTTACTTTACTTTCAATTTCTTCAAAAAATTCCCGGATGTTTTTCACATCTATATATAACAATAACGATCCACCTTTTGCGCGGGAGATCTCCGGCAAGTCTTCGCCCAAACTTTCAAAGGATTGGAACATCATGGTTACTTTGCCGTCGGTCATCATGGCCCAAACTAAGTCTTCGCCCTCTTCAGGAACAGACATGGTTTTGGTAAAGCCCAGTATCTGATAGAAAGCAACAGTGGCTTTCATATCGTTAGTGAAAATGTTAGGTGAGATAGATTCCATAGGGATAATTGTTGAAGGATTGAGTTACTAAATGATTGATTAAAAATACCAAATTGCTAATATTTTTCGCAATTTAATTATAAATCTTAAATTCAAAGAATTTAACGAAAATTGTATCAGGGATCGAAATCAACGATTCAATCCATCGATAAATCAATAATTAAAAACATGGGCGAACTGATAAACCAATTTGAAAGCTACCGTACCCGGATGAACGACCGGATAATGGAAACAGCCAATACCAATATTAAGCGCTTCTTCGCGCTGGATACTACCACCTATGCCGATGGCGCACTGGATGTTAAAACCAAGGAGATGCTGGGCCTGGTAGCATCTATGGTGCTGCGCTGCGATGATTGCATTAAATACCACTTAGGCAAATGTCACGAAGCCGGCGTTAATCACGATGAAATGAACGAGGTGTTTATGATAGCCAACCTGGTAGGCGGTTCGATTGTGATCCCGCATTATCGCCGGGCGGTAGAGTATTGGGATGAGTTGAATGAAAGCCCCCTAACCCCCTGAAGGGGGAATTGATGTGCAAATGCGGGAATATGCAGATGTGCAAATGATAGGAATTTTCTAATTAAAACATATTCCCATTTCAAAAGCATTTGCACATTCGCATATCTGCATATTTGCACATCCATCTCTTTGCACATCAAAAAATCATGATAGCATTTAAACGAATAGATCACGTACACCTATGCGTTCCTGAAGCGCGGCTGGAGGAAGCTCGGGATTTTTATGCAAATATATTGGGCTTACCAGAAACCTATCGCCCGGATGTGTTTAACCGGCCTGGGCATTGGTTTAACGTGGGTGGGATAGAACTGCATATCGGGGTTGAAGAACCTTTGCCGCGTACTATCCGGCATAACGCTTTTGAAGTGGTGGACGTGAATGCGGCCAAAACTTACCTGGAAAGTAAGGGCGTGGAAATTGTTTGGGAACCACCCATCCCCGGCAGGGAACGTTTTGCCTTTATTGATCCGTTTGGCAACCAGATGGAATTATTACAATATGATAATTAATTAAAACTGACTGATAACATGGAGATTCCGTTAAGTAAAAGCAAGCTGATACTGACCTTTGCCGGGTCTTTACTATTTGTGGGGCTGGGCATTTGGTTTGTGCTGAAACCGACTACGTTTGCAAACCCGATACTGCATAGTCCGCGGATTGTTTTTGTGGTTGGCCTGGCGGCTATTTTGTTTTTCGGGCTTTGTGCCATCATCATTTTCCGTAAACTATTTGATCAGCGCATGGGCTTAATCATCAACAGCGAGGGCATCACCGATAACTCAAGCGGGGTAAGTAGCGGGTTAATTGTTTGGAGCAATATTACCGGCATCAGCACCGCGCAAATTCAAAGTCAACGGTTTATTCTGATCATGGTAACTAACCCCGAAAAGTACATCGAAGCACAAACCGGCTCGTTTAAAAAACGGATGATGAAGATCAATTACCGCATGTATCAAACCCCGGTTTGCATCAGCGCCAATGGTTTGCAATGCAATTTTGATGAACTATATCAGGGCATTACAGAAAATTTCCAAAAATTCGGCGCTAAATAAAATCGGCAGGCGGGCTTTTGTCGTACATAACGACAATCTATCTGTCTTATGAAAATTATTTCGCCTAAACCTCATGGCATTATCGACTATGCCGTGGTGTTGTTTTTGCTATCGTCGCCCCTGCTGTTTGGTATGGGAGGGTTATTAGCCATATTCACTTACGCATTGGGCGCAGTGCATTTACTACTTACCCTGCTAACAGATTTTAGCGTCGGGGTTATCAAATTAATTCCACTACCTATCCATGGCCTTATTGAACTGGCAGTTGGCGCAGCTTTAATAGTTGTAGCTTTCACCTTGTTTAAACACGATGTTTTAGGAAATACTTTTTATACCGCCTTTGGTGCTGCGGTGATCCTGGTGTTTTTGTTGACGGATTATAGAGGGGTATAGGTTTATAGCTCTACCAAAGGATCCCAAAACACCTTTTTAAAATCGACGACCTTATTGTCGCTCACCTGTATGCCTTCTTTTTCCAAAAGCTGCTCCATGGTATCGCCGCCGAAATGGAATTTACCGGTAAGCAAGCCCTGACTATTTACCACCCGGTGCGCCGGCACGTGAGGGTGCTGAGCTCCCGCATATTTTAAAGCATAACCTACCATGCGCGATGTTCCTTTGGTGCCAAGGGCATTAGCAATAGCGCCGTACGATGTCACCCGGCCTTTTGGTATCAGGCGCACCACCTCGTAAACCATCTCGTAAAAGTTATCGGCGCTGCTCATGGCTTGTTTATTGGAATGAGAACTTAAGGTAGTTGATATTTTTGTTATCCTTCAGATATTTCTTCTCGTAATAGGTTTTAATCGACAGCACTTCATCAGCAAACTCCGAATGATATAAATCTTCGGTACGGATGTGTTGTTTTAAACCCAGCTCGGCAATCTTTTCGTGGGTGTATTGGTGCAGGCCGTCGTTATCAGTTTTCAGGTGCATCATACCACCCGGTTTTAGCAGGATTTTGTACATATCTAAAAAGCGGGGCGAGGTCAGTCGCTTTTTCTCGCGACTTAACTGCGGCTGCGGATCGGGGAAGGTGATCCAGATCTCGTCTACTTCGCCGGGGGCAAAATAATCGGTCAGGTTTTCTATCTGGATGCGCAGGAAACCTACGTTATTGATACCATCTTCTACCGCTGTTTTTGCGCCACGCCAAATACGGTTGCCTTTGTAATCAATCCCAATAAAGTTTTTTTCGGGGAATAGGCGAGCCATGTTTACGGTATACTCGCCTTTACCGCAGGCCAGTTCAAGCACCACAGGTTTATCGTTTTTAAAAAACTCAACTGCCCAGTTACCCTTAAAAGGTTTACCGGCATCCATCTGCACTACATTATCAAAAGTCTCAATTTCGGCAAACCGCCTTAGCTTATCTTTTCCCACGCGTAAAAATTAAACAGCAAAGGTAGGGTTTATGATAAGATGATAAAAATGAATATTAGGGTAGATGAGAGATAGTGAGTTAAGTCTGTCTGAACAACCTCGATGGTGGTCATTTCCCCGCCTTACTTTTTTTCTTGATAAAAAAAGTAACAAAAAAATCAAGACAGCAAAATGCTTCCCTGCGCACTTGGCCTTTGCCCTGCAAATCAGCCAGAACCACAGGGCGGTACCTTCGGGCCCCACTTCGCACCCACAGGCCTTCGCTTCAGCCCGAAGCTAATGCCCTACCAAACACACAGGCCACCATGTTCTGTCTGATTTCATCCGGAAGCGGTTTGCTGTCGGTAAAGAAAAGCGAGATTACTTAGATTACTCCTTCGGGATGCCAAAACCGGTCAGGTCTTTAGCCTTAGGTTTGTTATCTTTTTTGGTAAACTTGCCAAATAGCGAAGATACTTTACCCCAAACGCTGCTTACATTATCTTCGCTGATAAAATGCGATGCTTTTTGCGATGCGATGCCTACCAGCGTTTTTACCAGGAAATTTGATTTGCTGAACACCGTTTTATTTAAAGCCATTGGCAATAAAAAGCGAGATAGCAGGCCCAGCAGATCCTGGCCTTTTATGGCATCGGTAGCGGCAGATTTGGGGAACAGGGAAATTACAGTCGAGAAGATAGCACCCGGTCCGTCGAAACGGGCGGCCAATGCCTTATGCTGCTCAACCTTCAGTCCCTCTAAACGTGAAATTTCGCTTCGTAAATCCTCTATATTATCAATGCGCAGGTCCATTTCAGGTTCGATTATTTAAACAGTTTTTTTAATAGAATATTAACGATAGGCCGCTCGAAGCTTTTCTTGAACACTACCATTATTAATACGGTTAGCGCATAAAGTAAAGCTACACAACCAAAGCCTTTCCATTCAGAATGGAACACATCGGCAAGGAAAAACGCCAGCGTTATGCTGGCAAATAAAAGCACTACCAGCATTGATAATATCATGGCAACATCAACCGCTATGCCGGCTGCTAACGATGTGCCTTTATCAATAGCTTTCAGGCGGGCCAGCTTCAGGTAGGTTTCTATATAATCCTTAACCTGGTCGGTTATAGGCGGCTGTTCTGTTTTGTCAGTTTCTTCCATGCAGGTGTTGGTGTAGATTAGATTCCATCCCGGGTAACGCCGGGATGGAATCTGTATAATTTATATTCAGGCGTGTTCCAGGTCGTCCTGATACTCTTCTTCCGCGCCTTTTACTTTAGATTTAATGCTCTCCACCACTTTATCTTTCAAACCTACCAGGTTATCAATTTCGGCGGCGGCAGTTTCTTTAATAGAGTCGCCAAGGTTTTTCAGCGATTCGCTCAGCTTGTCCCTGGTTTCTTCTCCTTTATCAGGGGCAAATAATATACCCAACGCTGCTCCTGCTGCTAATCCGGCCAGCAATGCAACAACTACCTTTGTGTTATCATTCATAGTATTATAATTTTTAAGTTGACTAATTGTTTGTATCGGGTTTAAATTTATTTACAAAGTTCGGTTTTGTATATTCCTTAAACGTTAAGGATGCGGTCAAATTATGGTCATGTGTTTGACTTTACACAATTATCGCATTTTAATTTTAAATATCCGGCCCCGATTTTATCCTTTCCAGCCTGTCGGCAGCCATGCGGTTGGTTTCATAAATCTCTACCAACAATAAAAAGTAGGATAGTAGTACCGGGCCAAATACCAGCCCCAATATCCCAAACAAGGGGATGCCGATAAACACCCCGATAATGGAAATAATAGGGTGCGTATTGGCTACACGCTTATTAATAATCATCCGCAGCACATTATCAACGTTGCCTATAAACAATAAGCCGTAAGCCATTAGCGCTATGCCCTGCCAGTTATGCCCATCAAGCATTAAAATTACCCCTGCCGGGATACACAAGGTTGGCGCACCAACCACCGGTAAAAACGAGATAAAGGCGCCCACTATCCCCCAAAAAACCGGGTCTTTAATCCCGAAGATCCAAAAGCCGTTGGCCAGTAAAATACCCTGCACAACGGAGATGATGCCTTGCCCTAATACATTTGAATAGGTGGCATTTTTAAGCGCTACAGCAAACTTCATAGCGTGTTGCTGACGGAAGGGTGCGTAACGCAACAAACCGGCCTCAAACGCGCGGGTTTGCACAAACATAAAGTACAGCAGAAAGCACATCACCAGCAAAATGATCAGCATGCTGGCAATCCCGTTTAACAGCAGTGGAAACAGATCGGTAGCGAAGGCGCTAACCTTCAGCATAATGGTGTCGGCAAGGTGGGGCTGTTTAAAGTTCGATCCGGCAAAGTGATCCAGCTTACCCAACCATTTTTCAATTGGGAAAGTATTGCGGTTTAGCGTGGCAATTTTATCCGCCATTAAAAAACTTAGCGTAATAAAGGGGATCACCACTACGATGATCGACATCAGGATGAGCAATATAGCTACCATCGCTTTATTCCAGCCCTTTTTCTCGGTCAAAAACAGGTTAACCGGGCGCAAAATAGTGTAGATAACAATGGCACCTAATATAGAACTAAACAGATCGCTCAGCGCATACAGCAGCAAACAGCCCAGTACAATAATGGCTATCAGGGTAATATTATTACGCTGTTTGGATGTAAAGATAGACATGAAGCGGTGGTAAAAATTTCCTCTGAAAGCTAAACAAAAAAAGAACGGAATGGTTGGGGCGCTACGCGAAAAAGTTTGCAGTGCGCGGTTGGCAGTTTGCAGTGCCTTTCATCGTCGAGAACTGCAACCTGCTTACTACCTACTGCAAACTGAATTCTTGATCTACATCATCTTTATTCCTTTGCGGTGGCAGTAAATTTGTATCAACAAAAACAAAAGGAGAAAAATTATCATGGCTCACACCGTATTACACAAAGCAGATACCCGTGGTTTTGCAGATCATGGCTGGTTGAAAAGTCACCAATCATTTAGCTTTGCCGGTTACTATAATCCCGAACGCATCCATTTTGGTGCGCTGCGCGTTTTAAACGATGACTTTGTTTCGGGCGGTAACGGTTTCGGTAAACACCCGCACGATAATATGGAGATCATCAGCATCCCGTTGGAAGGTGGTCTGGAACATAAAGACAGCATGGGTAACACCGCTATTATTAAAAATGGCGACATCCAGGTAATGAGCGCCGGAACCGGCATTCAGCATAGCGAGTATAATGCCGATCAGAAAGACCCTGCAAAATTCCTGCAAATCTGGGTGTTCCCTAACAAGCGCAATGTTGAACCGCGGTACGATCAGATTGCGCTGAACCCTGCCGACCGTCACAACCAGTTACAGCAAATATTATCGCCGAATGCCGATGATGCCGGTGTATGGATCTATCAAAACGCCTGGTTTCACCTTGGCGACTTTGATAAGGGCCTTAGTGCCGAATATAATATTAAAGCCGAAGGCAATGGCGTGTACGTATTCGTTTTAAAGGGCGATGTAAAAATTGACGACCAACTGCTGAACACCCGCGATGGTTACGGTATTTGGGATGTAGATAAATTCACGATCACTGCCGAAACCGATGCCGAATTTTTGCTGATGGAAGTACCCATGGAATTTAAATATTAATGGAACAGACACAAATATTAGTGCTTTGCAGTCACGCCGAAATACTGCTGGTGTTGCTGAGGTTGATAGATAATAATCATCAATGGAAAGCCACTGCGGCTGCTACTGAAAATGATGCGATATCGTTATTTAATAAGCGGCCATTCGATGTGGTGCTATTGGGCAGCGGTATGGATGCAGAAACTGAGCAGAAGTTAAAGCCAATATTTAGCGCAATTAACCCGGCTGTAAAATTCATCCAGCATTACGGCGGTGGTAGCGGATTGCTAAGCGCTGAAATTTGGGGAGCGTTGGAGAATTAATGCCCGATTTGTCATTGCGAGGTACGAAGCAATCGCGGATAAGCAGAGCTACTCTGTATAGATCGCGATTGCTTCGTACCTCGCAATGACAAATTTTTATTTTTAGGCTTGCCCTAAACACTCCTTAACCCTATTCTCGGCCAGTAAGGCCAAATCATTGGGCAACATATCTCCTGGCTCGATAGGTTCTAAAACTTCCCAGCGCATGGGGATGAATGTGCCTAAAGGATAAAATCCCCATTTCAGCATCCTGGAATAGTTTGAGATGGCTACCGGCACGAGCAAAGCGTTAGGGCATTTCTTTAATAGAGCACCTATCCCACCTCCCTGAAACATTTTGATATTACCATCCTTACTGCGGGTGCCTTCCGGGAAAATCACAGCTGACCAGTTGTTTTTGTGCATACGGGTACCCAGCTTGGCCAGTTCGCTGATGGATTGGCGCGAATCCTTACGATCGATATTGGCCCCGCCACCATTGCGCAGATTGTATGATACCGATGGGATGTTTTTCGTCAATTCAATCTTAGAAATAAACTTAGCATGATATTTCCGCAGGAACCAGATCAGCGCCGGGATATCGTGGGTACTTTGGTGGTTAGCCGCAAAAATGATAGGCCGGCCAATTGGCAGGTTTTGTTTATTAACAAAAGTGACGCTGTTACCCAGGATTAACAACGTGTAGGTTAAAAAGAAATTCAAAACATCAACCGATGCCTTGTGCGCTTTGTAGCCGAACCAGTTAAAGCAAATCCATTGTATAGGGTGAAAAATACACAGCAATAGCACAAAGGCCAGGTAGTGTATTGGTGTTAAAATATAGCCGAGCAATTTTCTCATAATCCCCTATCCGCCAGATGGCGAAACGTGTTTTAATTTGCTGCAAATTTAACAACATTAATTAAAGCAAAAAGTAACATCGATAACGGATTATGTTTACCATGCCATATTTTAAAGTGATCGGCTATTTTTTAATTTTCAATGGCGATACAATAGGTTTTGCAACGCGTTTGGTATTATCCTTTACAAAATCTTCCCAACCCGAATACGATATTTTGCTTCCCCGCCCGGTAGCAATCCGCTGAAAGCTGTGGCAAACAGCAACGGCCAACCCATCGGTGGCATCTAAAAATTCGGGCGTTTCGGTAAATTTCAGCAGGGTTTGCAGCATGGCGGCCACCTGTTCTTTGGTAGCATTCCCATTGCCGGTGATGGATTGTTTGATTTTGCGCGGAGCGTACTCAGTAATCACCACACCGCGCGACAGCGCCGCGGCCATACATACCCCCTGGGCCCGGCCAAGTTTTAACATTACCTGGATATTTTTACCATAAAACGGAGCTTCGATAGCCAGGCAATCAGGCTTGTAGTTATCTATCAGGGCTACCGTTTTTTCAAAAATGCGCTGCAGTTTCAGGATATGATCGTCAAGGTTACCCATCTTTATCACACCAAGGCTAATCAGCTCCAGCTTATTGCCTACTTCCTTCACCAATCCGTAACCCATTACGGCCGTACCGGGATCAATACCTAAAATGATGCGTTCTTTTTGTGGCGTGATCTGCATTGATGCAAAGTTACAGGTTTTAATGTGCGGGATTAATGTGCAAATGCGGAAATATGCAGATGTGCAAATAATTATCTAATGCAAGCATTTTCTTATTTGCCATATCTTCACATTCATCACTTCTTCGCTGCCATATAATCCAACGTTAAATTACACAGGGCCTTTACGCCAAGGGTAAAACCCGATTCATCGATAAAGAAATCTGGGGTATGGTGCGCCGGAGCTTTAATGGGGTCACCACCTTTGGGCAAGCCGCCCAGGTGCAGGAAAATGCCGGGCACCTTCTCTTCATAAAAGCTGAAATCTTCGGCCCCCGTTTCGGCCTGGCGTAGTACGGTGTTGTCTTTACCCGCAGTAGCTTGCAGTGTTGGCAGCATTTGGGCCACTAATGCCGGGTTGTTATAAGTTACGGGGTAATGTACGCTGTAGGGTATTTTTACTTCGGCGGTTGCACCAGCTGCTTCGGCGGTTTTGGTAGCGATGGTGGTGATGCGCTCTTTAATCATTTGCTCATCTGCCGGGCTAAACGTACGGACAGTACCCAGCATGGTTACACTCTCGGGGATAATATTTGAACGATTACCGCCGTTGATAGCCCCAACGGTAACCACCGCCGGATTATCGGTTACGTGCAGGTTACGGCTTACAATAGTTTGCAGGCTGCTGATAATTTGAGCGGATGTAACAATCGGGTCCACGCTCGACCATGGATAGGCGCCATGCGCCTGCCTGCCTTTTACTATAATTTGCATATCGTTAACCGCGGCCATATCACCACCGGGGCGGTAACTGATGGTTCCTGTTGGCTGGTACGATTGAATGTGCAAACCAAACACCACATCAACTTTAGGATTTTCCATCACGCCTTCGGCTACCATTTGCTCGGCGCCAGATTTTTTTCCGTTTAGTTCGGATAGCAATACCCCCTCCTCGGCAGGTTGGAAAATGAATTTAACCGTGCCGTGCAAATCGGCTTTCATGCCTGATAAAATTTCGGCCACAGCCATCAATATCGCCATGTGCGAATCGTGACCGCAGGCGTGCATCACTCCCACCTCATTACCGTTATATATGGTTTTTACTTTTGATGCAAAAGGCAAATCAACCCGCTCGGTTACCGGCAGGCCGTCCATATCCGCCCGCAGTGCAACTACCGGTCCGGGTTTGCCGCCCTTTAATACGCCCACAACGCCAGTAGTAGCTACGTTGGTCTTTACATCGATTCCTAATGACCGCAGATGCTTGGCAATGATCTCGGATGTGCGCACCTCGTGATTACCCAGTTCCGGATGTTCGTGGAAATCCCTGCGCCAGGCTATTACTTTGCTTTCAATGGCGTCGGCCTTTTTGGCAATTAGGGCTTTGGATGCATCGTTTTGCGCGGATGCCGATAATGAAACTATTAAGAGAGGAAGAAAGTAAAATTTTTTCATGCGAGAGGGTGTGATTTGCCTCTAATATAAGCATACGGGCTTATAAGCGCAAGGGGAGCGAATGCATAAGGGTGAAGCGTAAAAAGCCGCGCTTCCCCTCTTGAGAGGGGTCAGGGGTGTGTCCTTTCTACCATTTCTCACGAAGGACACACCCCTATGAAAGTTTCTGCTCCGCTGATGCTTCAGTGCGTCCCCTCTCAAGAGGGGAAACTTCTGCATAGCGCTATTGCAGCGTCTATCCTTCCATCATCGCCTTTATACCAGCCGGCGAATAGGCTATTGATTTTAGGGTTTTGTTATCAGCTGTACGGTACACCAGGTACAGGCCATCCAGCTCTTTGTAGTGGGCTTCGGTGTTATCTTTAGCTAAGTAATGGGCAATAGTGGCTTCGGCTTCTTCAACGGTTTTGCAGGCTTTGCTCATGTTGCTGCGGTGAACCTCATCAAACAGGGCTTTAAATTTATCGCCCAGGCCAAATTCCAGTATCGCGCCCGATAGTACGTATTGGATATCGCACAGCGCATCGGCTACTTCTACCATATCATTATCGGCAATAGCTTGCTCCAATTCTTTTAATTCTTCGGCTAATAGGGATACCCTTAAAGCAGCCCTTTCTTTAGGTGGCATGGCGGGTGCTGCCTGTATAGGATGTTTAAATGTGCGGTGAAATTCGGCTACCGAGTTTAATGCTTGTGGCTCTTCCATTGTTGCTTTTTATTACGGGGGTAAATATAAAAATTTTCAGTCGCCGTGATGTTACGGGTAAAAAGTTTAAGTTTAAACTTATAAACTACCCCGGTATGAAACCTTATCCAACCATTTTTAAAACGTTCGCCCTTGCTTCTTGCCTTACTTTAGTATTTACAGCCCCGTTTTCACAAGCAACTGCAAAACGAAACAGTCACAGCTACAAATTAGACGATGACAGCGTGTTTAATAAAATACTGGCCAAGTATAAAGGCAAGGTAGTTTACGTTGATCTGTGGGCGCCCTGGTGCGTTCCTTGCATGCAGGAAATCCCTTCGGTTAAAGCATTGGCCGATAGTCTCAAATCGAAGAACGTGGCCTTTGTGTTTTTCTGCGTCAATGCTAAAGACGAAGAGCGCGACGCCACTATAGCGAAATTAAAACTCCCCGGAGATCATTACTCTCTCAACGCTCGCCAATATACTTCCTTACGGGATGGGTTTGGCTTTACCGGTATCCCGCATTATTTTCTGGTTAACAAGTCCGGCAAAATAACCGACCGCGATGCCAAGCGGGCGGACCAAAAAGGCGTGAAGGATGATATCCTGAAACTGGTAAAAAATTAATCCCTAAACAAAAACGCCGCCCACTTTGCAGCAGACGGCGCTCTTGCGTATTCATAGTTTATTATTTTTTAACCACCTTAACTTCGGTACGGCGGTTTAGCTGGTGCTGGTAAGGCGTACAATTAACACCATTAGCGCATTTGTTAACCAAACCATTTTCGCCATATCCTTGTGCAGTAATTCTTGCTTTATCAATACCTGCGCTTACTATGTAAGCCACAGCAGCATCGGCACGGCGTTGCGACAGGTCTAAGTTGTAAGCATCGTTACCGCGGCTATCCGTGTACGATCCTAATTCGATAGAGATGTTAGGGTAGTCGTTCAGGATCTTAACCAGCTTATCTAACTCGCGTGCAGCATCCGGACGGATATCTGCTTTATCAAAATCGTAATAGATCTTACCTACACGCATTGGTGTATTCAGTGTAATGTTATTAAAACGGGCTAAACCAGCAACGGTGTTGATTTCGCCAACCATGGCTTTGTTACCAACCGGCGGCGCTTCGTTACCTGCCGACATAGCCATGCTGGTACCCGGTACTGCCGCGTTTACACCTTTAGCCAGGTTTAAATCTTTCTTGATAGTTTGCGATACCTTGATGTTTACCGTGGTGAAAGCCAAACTATCCTTGCTGTAACCAGGTTTCGCACCGGTTACGCTATAGTCGCTGTTTTCGGCAAGGTCAAAGGCATATTTACCATCTGCATCGGCAGTTACTTTAATATCGCCGCCGCCGGCTTTTTGCAGGCTTACTAAGGCGTTTGGCACCGGTTGCATGGTATTTTTATCGTATACAATACCTTCCAGTTTCAGTTTGATCATCAGCATCTCCACAAAGCTGTAGATATCATCGCTACCCGAACCGCCCGGTCTGTCGGATGAGAAATAACCTGTGGTAGGACTGGTTTTGATGTATGCGAAATCATCCTGAGGCGTATTCAACGGCGAACCCATGTTATGAGCCGACATAAAGGCCTCGCCGCTTTTTGATGATTTGTAAATATCCAAACCACCAATACCTACGGCGCCATCGCTCGAGAAGTAGAAGCTGCCGTCTTTATCCAAAACCGGCGTACGCTCGTTACCCGGGGTATTCAGGGCATCGATATTAATCGGTGAGCCCCATTTACCATCGGCTTGCTTTTCGCAATAGTACATATCTGTACCACCTTTACCGCCCGGCATGGTCGATACAAAGTATAAGGTTTGACCATCCGGCGTAATGTAAGGATCACCTACCGAATATTGCTCAATTTTATTGTACTTGAATGGAACCGGCGCTCCCCATTTACCGCTTACGCTATCGCGTTTGCTCGAGTAAATTTCTATGTGGATGGTGTTATCGCCTTTTGCTCCTTTTTTAGGGATGCGGGTTAGTGTAAAATAAATCTCGTTACCATCTGCCGTAAACGACGCCGAACCGATGTGGTAATCGGTACCCGCCGTTATCGGGAACAACTGGGCAGCATCGGTACCGTTTGATTGGTATAAACGCAGGTAGCTGTTACCTGTCCAGCCGTAGGTGGTTTTACTCGGCACCCTGATCTCGTTAAACTGGATCAACGGCCTTTTGGTAGGCTTCGCTGTGTTAACAAATTGCTCGTTCGGCCTGTCTGATGAGAAAACGGTATTGGTACCGTACGCTACCGCGCCCCAGTCAGATTTATCGGTGTTAAATCTCGATTCGTTTTTAACAGTGATTGAGGTGGGATTTTTAATCCATACCATCGCCGAATCGCATGATGCAGTCCAGATCTGCAATTGCTCATCGCTGATCTTTTTATTCAGCGTGGCGTATTTGGCGTACTGCTCTTTAGCCTCGGCAAATTTGGAGTTGTTGCGTAAAACGGCGGCGTATTTCAACACGTTTTCGGGGCTGCTGCCTGGCATAGTTATCACTTTCGCGTACCATGTTTCGGCCTGAGCGTAATTATGGGTTAAGCGATAACAATCAGCCAGGCGTTCGGCCGCTTTTACTGTTTGCTTTTTATCAAAAGCCTGCTGATAATATTCGGCGGCCTTAATGTAGTTGAACTGGTCGTATTGCTCGTCTCCTAACCTAAGTGCGTATTGAGCATTGGCGCACGTAACCGTCAGCAAAAATATGCCGATGATTAAGCCAGTTATATTTAGTAGTTTTTTCATTTTTACGCTACCCCTGTGTTTTTGCAATATGGTGATATGATATAAAAATCTCTTTTATGGATGTCTGTATTCCGGTTAAAAATACCTTGGTGATAACATCCTGCTTCCGCGACCGCCGAACGAGAATCCGATAGAGATCTCGTGCGTGCCCGAACTGTAACTTTTTAACGGACCAACTGAAAGGTCGAACGCGTAACCCACCCTGAAATTCTCGACAGGGAAAAACTGCGCTGCTGCAACTACCGAGTTTAACTGAGTTAAATTACTTTGCAGGTACGATTTGTTATACAGTTTAACCGCGGTACGGTATGATCCGCCTAACCACAGTTTTTGGCCTAAAATTAAAAACGCGTTTACATCTAAGCTGGTCGGGCCTCCGGTATCGTCTTTCAACAACACGCTTGGTTTAAGGATCAAATCTTCGTTAAAAGGAACCAATACACCAGCCGTTAAATAAACGTGCGGTTTAGGCTGCGGAATGTAGGCGTAATCCTTAATGTTCACATATCGTGCTATCAGGTTATCCGCAGATAAACCAGCGTAAAACATATCGTTAGAGAAATAAACCCCTAAACGTGCATCAGGCAAAATAACGCTTTGCACGCCGGTTGGCTGGTTTGGCTCCGGATCGTTAGGGTTCAATAATGCACCATCAATACCCAACTGCATGCCGCCTATACCCAAACCGAAAGCCAATCTCGATGAACCATCTGCGTTCATTTTAAGGCGATAAGCGTAGTTTAAGTAAGCTTGCAGGTTTTGTTGTGCACCCAATTTATCGCTCGAGATCTGGAAGGCTAAACCTACGTTATTATCGTTTGCAATAGCATCAACCGCCAGCGACATACTTTTTGGCGAACCGGGGATCCCTGTCCACTGGCTGCGGTAAAAAGCATGCAGGTTCAGGTTTTCTTTATAGCCTGCATAAGCCGGGTTAATGTATATGCCGTTAAACATGTACTGGCTTTGCTGTGCATCCTGCTGGGCAAATACAGCCCCGCCCGTTAGCACTAACATTAACAATATTAAAATTCGTTTCATAATTATTCTCTATCGTTTGCCCTGCCGGCTACTATCTTTTAAATGTACGTAATAAGGTGGTCCAGCCCTTAATGGTGATCCAGTTGGTATCGGCTGCAGAAACTTTAAGACGAAGGATATAGTAATAAGTACCCTCGTTCAAGCCTTCGCCGGTCCAGGTGTTTTGGTAGTTGGTAGCTTTGTAAACCTGGTTACCCCAACGGTTCACAATCTCCAGCTCGTTAACTGCAAACTTGTTCAACCCGCGTATTTCGAAGGTATCGTTAATACCATCGCCGTTAGGCGTAAACAATGTTGGCGGTGTAAGGCCAATGTTGCCGCCGGATATAGTTACCGTAGCCACGTTACTAAAGTAGCCGTTAGCGTCTTTTACTTTATAAGTGAAAGTATCGATACCCGGGTAGCCCAATCCCGGTGTGTAAACTACCGTACCATCGGCATTAATAGTTACCGTACCATAGCCTGGTTGCGCAACAATTACCACCGATGTTTTATCGATAGCAGCAGCGCCAGCTTTATCGTTATCTAACACATATACCATTACCGGCTGGTTAGCGCTGGTTTGTGCAGCATCGTCGGCAGCTACAGGGCCTGCAGGCAATGTAGTAGTAGTGCTGCCGGTTGGGCCGGTGGTGGTGCCTGTACCACCCTTGGTATCGGTACCGGTAGCGGATGCGGTGTTATCTACCTTCCCTGCTGCTTTATCCGCATCGGTTAAAGTATAAACTTTAGTAACAGTTAAACTATTACCAGGCAATAAACCACCTGCCGGAACAGTAATTACTGAATCTTTAACTCCCAGTTTGGTATCGGTAAGCTTAACGGACGCCAACGTAGTGTTACCCACGTTTTCAATTACAAATGTGTAGGTAATGGTATTAATATCAGCCACACCCGTTTTGGTGATTTTAATAGCAGTATTAGGTGTAATGGTTGTCGTTGTACCATCGCCCGGTGCAGGAGTGCTCGGATCATCTGATGGCGGACCAACAATAGGGTTACCTCCCGGATCTGTCGCCACTACCGTTGCCTGGTTAACATAACCGCCTGCATCAACATCGGCCTGGGTAAGCGTGTGTTTAGCTGTTACATTGGCCGAAGCGCCTGCTGCCAGCGTTGGGATCACAGCCGGGGTAACCGAGCCAGCATCGGCACCCGGATCAGACACGATAACATTTGTTACCGCTGCCGAACCGGTGTTGGTAACCACAATGGCGTAGTTAATTACATCGCCTACTTTGCTTACCGTGTTGGTTGCAACTTTAGTAAGTGTTAAGCCGGTGGTGAATACCGTTATCTTAACCGAAATAGGGTCTGTTGTTTCACCGTTGATGGTAAGGGTATAGGTAAGGTTATCCATACCCACATAGCCCGTAGCCGGTGTATAGATCAACTGCCCGCCGGTACCCAGGGTAGCTGTACCATGCGTAGGCGTAGCCACAATAGCAGTTGTAGCCGTGGCTACTGTGCTGCCATCGTTATCCCTTACATTTTTGGTTAAAGCGGTGTTAAGCTTGGTAAAGTATTCATCGGGCACACCCGCCGGTTTAACGTGTACGGTAACCGTAATAGGGTCGGATGTTACTCCATTCTTGGTTAAGGTATACGTATAGGTATCGGTACCAACATAACCAGCTTTTGGTGTATAGGTTGCAATACCTGTTGTGGTGTTCAGGATAACCGCACCATTAGCAGGCTGAACAACGGCAACAGTAGCGCCGGTAGCGCTTATACCATCGTTTGTTAAAATATCAACTGCTGCTGGGTTACCCGGAGTGGTGCTGTAATCATCCGGAGTACCATGCGGCTTAACCGTTACCGTTACAGTAACCGGATCGGATGTTGCGCCGCCTAAAGTCAGGTTATAAGTATAAGTATCTATACCGATGTAATCAGCATCCGGTTTGTAGGTTACCTGCCCGTCGGCCTGTACCGTTGTGGTACCGTGCGCTCCGTTAGTAGCTGCTACCGTGGCCGAAGCGTTCAGTGCACCGTCGTTTTGTTTTACCGGATAAGTTACTGAAGTGTTAATGTTGGTTGAATAAGCATCCGGCTGAGCAGTACCTTTCATGGTAACAGTTACCGTAATTGGGTCAGATACCGCACCCGGGATTGACAGCGTATAAGTATAAGTATCAACACCTATATAATTAAGTGCCGGAACGTAAGTCACTATACCGTTAGCATCTACACTGGTTGTACCGTGCGCGCCGTTGGTTGCCGTTACAATTACATTTGCAAGCGAGCCGCTAACGCCATCGTTATCTTTAACCCGTATCACTGCCGAAGTATTGGCAATTGCGGTACGTGCAAATATAGTAAGCGCATCAGGCTGGCCAACCAGTTTAACAGTTACGGTTACCGATATCGGGTCTGAAAGTACCCCGTCGGCAGTTTTCAGCACGTATGTATAAGTATCGGTACCGGTAAAGTTAGTGGCAGGTGTGTAGGTTATCACGCCATTGGCATCAACAGTGGTGGTTCCATTAGTTCCATTTGTTGGGATAACCGTTGTACCAGCTGCGCTGGCCCCATCATTATTCCTCACATTTGTAGTAATAGGTTGATTGATGCCTGTAATAGCGCCATCAAAAGTCCCCACTGGTTTAACCTGTACAGTCACCGTTACCGGTGCAGAAACAGTTGCGCCATTGGTTAAAATGTAGGTGTAAGTATCTAAACCAACATAGCCTGTTTGCGGCGTATAGTTAACTGTGTTATCGGCATTCACAGACGCGGTACCATGTGCCGGAGCTGTTTGTATGGTAACAGTGGCTGCTGCAGCACTTGCACCATCATTAGCTTTTACGTTGAACGAGTTTCTTGGCGTGTTGTAGTTTGTCGAGTATAAATCGGCCACACCGGCAGTTGCACTAACTGTTACGTTAACCGTAATAGGGTCAGATGCTACACCGTCGGCAGTAGTGATGATGTACGTGAAAGTATCCGGACCGTTATAGCCTGCGGTCGGGGTATAGGTGATTAGCCCGTTCGCATCAACTGTAGCTGTACCGTGTGCAGGGGTTGTGGTTGTTATGGTAACAGGTGATGTTGTAGTGGCATCATTTGCCCTTACGGCGATAGGTGTAGCTGCGCCTGTTGCCGTGGTAATATTATCAGCAGCACCGGTAGGTTTAACATTCAGGGTAACCAATACCGGGGCCGATGTTTGGCCGTTGGCGGTGATTAAATAAGTAAAGGTATCCTTACCTGCATATTGTGCCGTCGGCGTGTAGGTAAACGTTCCGTTGGCATTTAAAACTAAGGTACCGTGGGCTACTGTTGTACTTCCCTGGCTAATGGTACCGGTTGTAGTTGGGTCGTTGGTTCTAACCGTGTTTGATACTGCAGTACCAAGTGTTGTGGTATAAGTATCAGGCAAGCCCACCGGAGTAGCTGTTACATTAAGAGTTACAGCCACCGGGTCAGAATCTACTAAACCATCAGGACTGGTTAGCTTATAACTAAAGGTGTCCGGACCGGTATAGCCAGCCGTTGGGGTATAGCTTACACTGCCACCGGCATTTACCGTTACAGTACCGTGGCTTGGCTGGGTAGTAATGGTAAGTGTAGTACCCACGCCGCTGGCCTGGTCATTAGTTCTTACATCTATATTGGTGGTTGCTCCGACCACTGCTAATGTATTATCGGCAACAGCTACCGGTTTAACACTCATAGTTACCGTGATAGGCGCAGATGTCTGGCCGTTTTTGGTATATGTATAGGTATAAGTGTCTGAACCCATATAGTTACCTGTCGGCGTGTAGGTAATGGTGTTATCAGCATTAACTACAATAGTACCATCCGCAGGCGCTGTGCCGGCGTTAACCACAACAGTGCCCGTTGCTGCATCTGCATCATTTGCCAACACAGTGGTTTTTTTAGCGGTGGCAATGGTGGTTACATCCGTATCGTTAGTACCAACCGGGATTGGTGCCGATACGGTTAACGATACCGTCGCCGGAGCCGAAACTACACCATCAGGAGTAGTTAAGGTATAGCTATAAGTATCGGTACCCAAATAATTGGCTGCCGGGGTATAAACTACCTGGCCGGTAGCATTAACTACTGCAGTACCATGTTGCGGTGCAACAGTTACGGTAACAGTGGCAGTACTGGTTGCAGGTAAATCGTTTTGTTTAACTGTTGTTGTTTTGGCTGTATTGATCAATACTGATTCAGCATCGTTAACAGCTACAGGTGCAACACGAACGGTTACCGTGGCCGGGGCCGAAACTACACCATCTGGCGTAGTCAGCGTATACGCATAAGTATCAATACCGGTGAATGTGGCATTCGGCGTGTAAACTACCTGGCCGGTACCATCAACCGTTGTGGTGCCGTTGGCAGGTTGGGTGGTTACCGTAACGGTTGCCGTACTTGCTGCCGGTTGGTCGTTTGTTTTAACCGCTGTAGTTTTGGCGGTGGCAACTGTAGTTACCTCAGCATCGTTCACCGCTACCGGTGCAATACGGATAGTTACGGTAGCAGGGGCAGAAACCAAGCCATCGGCAGTAGTTAAGGTATAGGCATAAGTATCTATACCGGTATAACCTGCAGTTGGGGTATAGGTTACCTGCCCGGTGGCGTTGACGGTAGTTGCACCATGCGCCGGGGCGGTGGTTACCGTTACCGTAGTACCAGTTGCGCTTGCAGGCTCGTTAGTTTTAACTGCGGTTGTTTTAGCGGTGTTGACAACAGTAACATCGTTATCGTTAACCGCAACCGGTACCACACTAATGGTTACCGTAATGAGCGCCGAAGTGCTGCCGTTTTTTGTGATGGTGTAAGTGTAAGTATCCTTACCGGTATAAGTAGCGTTAGGCGTGTAGGTAATAGTCCTGTCAGCATTCACAACAATACTGCCATGAGCCGGAGGGGTACCTGCGTTAACGGTTGAGCCATTAGCGAAAGAACCATCGTTAGCCAGCACGTTGGTAGTTACCGGTACAGTTGCAGTCGTGGTGCTGTTATCGGCAACGCCAATTGGTACTGCGCTAACTGTTATGGTAACCGTAATTGGGTCTGATACAAGCGCGCCGTTGGTTAATGTATAGGTATAAGTATCGGTACCGGTAAAGCCGGCAGTTGGGGTATAAGTTACCTGGCCCGATGCATCAACCGTAGTTGTACCGTTAGTGCCGTTACCGGCTGTAACTGTTGCACCGGCGTTGGCAGTACCGTCATTTGATTTAACATTGGTGGTAACCGGTGTATTAATTAGGGTAACATCGGCATCATTTGTCCCTTTAGGGCGTACCGCCACACTTATTTGTGCGGTTACGTTGCTTGCTGCCGGTGCTCCATAATTATCTTTAATGGTATAAGTTACCGGCGTACTTGCGCCAGAGAAAGTAACCAGCGGGGTGAAGGTAACTATACCCGTTGTAGTATTAACTACATAGGTACCCTGGTTAGGGATAGTAACTGTAGTTTTGGCAACGTTATCTGCAGGATCTACAACTCGTACCGAAGTTATATCTATCGTACCATCGGCATCGGTATCATTAGCCAGTACGTTGATAGGGATAGCGCCGCCTGCTACCGCAGTAACGTTATCTGTAACAGCTACCGGGGCCCGGTCTATACCAAAATCTAAACCTGAAACATCAAGATTAGAACCCGGCGTAGCTACGGTGATCTGTAAATTAGGTGTACCTGTTTCTATACCAGTACCGGCTGAGTTATTAGTGCCGTAAGCTTCGCCTGACGCAACCCAGGTAAGCGGTAAATTTGCACTTACGCTGGCTAAGGTACTGCCGATAACAACATTGTTTGTTGATATCGCTACAATGTATGTTCCGTTATTAACATCCGCAAAGGAGTAAATACCGGTAGATGGTATAACCACTTTATCTATAACTGCAGTGCCGCTAACTAAATAAGCATACAGTTGCGAGCCTGAAACAGAAGACAGTCCCGTGCCTGAAATAGCGTTATCCAAATTACCGTTACCATCGTTATGTACCGTACCCGATATGGTTACCCCGATAACGTTTTTAAGCTTATAGTCCTCTGCCTCACCATCGGCCGCGAAATTTGTGGCGCGTTCATCGGCCAGGGTCGATACATCATCGGCCAAAGCGGTGGTGGTGACCCGAAGCCTTGCGTATAATAGGCCGGCTTTTATTTTATTTGTAAAAAGCGAGTTAGGGTAAGTAAGCGTAATATTTTGATTATTGGTGTTAGCAGGTACCGTAGCGGTTATTAGCTCGTCGGGAGCAAAAACACCATCGCCATTAAAATCTATCCAGCCGTATAAAGTAGCGGGGATATTCTTTCTATTAGTTACGGGTACCGTTACCGTATAACTGCCCGGCTGGTTTACTTTAATATCGGCCAGGGCGTTAGGATTCAAGGTTGATTCGTCGTTGTTTCCGTTTAAATCATCGTTGGTAGATGCGGCTGTGAAAATCGGGTCTCCATCTGCATCAACGTTATCGGCACCAATAAAAACATTTGCTTTAGGCGTTAACGGGGTGGTGTTATAGTTAACAACAGGATAAGTACCATCGCCGGCAAAAAAATCAGTAATGGCAAAATCATCGATATAGTGACCGGCAGTACCATAGGTTGAAGGCGCATCGCCCAAATCAAATGGTAATACAAAACCAATAGCCATAGCCGTAATACCCGAACCCAACATGGTTAAGTTAGTTAAATTACGTGCGCCGTGGGCAAACATTACGGCTTGTACGCCAAAGTTACCCGGAGCCAGATCGGCATGCAGTTTAAACGAGCGGCCACCGTTAGATAAATCTAAAAGGTAATGGCTATCCGACGGATCGTTTTGCGTACGTTTATTTAATAATTGCCAGGCTACCGGATTAGGGGTATCACCCGATATAAACTCGCCCTGCGAGTCGATAGACTCTGCATCGCCAATTACCATACCCGGATATACTACATCCGTATAAACACCGTTTATTAAAATAGCTACTTTAACATCGATATCAAATTTAGCGGTAGAGTTACCGGTGGTGGCCATACCTGTACCGGCAACACCTCTCGATCCCGGCTTGGGTAAATTATTCCCCGAATAAAGCAAATCCAACCCGTCGCCGGTAAAGTTACCCGGGGTGTAAGATTGCATGGTAATGCCATTTACAAAACTCTCGTTTGATATGATAGCCGTAATACGCACAGTAGGCGAATATTGCCACACATAAGTACCGTTGGTGATATGTTGAGGATCGTAAGAATTGGGGGCCGATATCAGCTTATTTCCGCTTACGGTGTTATCCCAGTTAAGCCAGAAAACAGAACCCGTTAAGGTAGACCCGGCAGTACCGCCAATGGCATAGTTTTGCGCTTGCGCAGCGGTGAAAAACTGGCAAAACAGCGCAAAAAGCAAGAATATCTTAAAAAAGTAATTTTTGGTCATATCAGGATATATGGATGTTAAAAGGCGGTATTAGCCACCACAACTTTTAAATAATTGGCGGGATAAAATGCAGTTGATTTACTGCGGTACTCAATAAGATGTTGTGACGTAGTAAAAAGTCTTAAATACATAAATTAATTTAGTGTAATCACCGCATAATTTCCCGTTATAAAGTACGGTAAAATATGCCCCACAACACAATTACTTAAACAAGTAAATGGGTTTAGTGCTATAATTACAGGCAAATTGCAAGCCAACTCCGCCCGTTTATATTCCATCGGTTAAAAATAAATATTTCGCGCAATATTTATAATGCATAATAAAGAATAAAATGAACACAAACCACCACCAGAGTTAATTTGTTTATTTGTGAATTAATTTAAGCGATAGGCGTACAATTTCACCCCTTTAGGTTGTATGGTTTTTTAATTTATAGGAACTATTTATAGAGTTAGGCAACATTTTTTATTAAAGCCTTTGCTTTTTATGAAAACTAAATGTGGCCCCGGTTTTAATTTACTTTATTGAGGAATTGACCATCGTTCTTTTCATATCCATCTTTGTAAATCGTGCTAAACTTACCGCTTTCGCTGATAAACTAAGTTAACCGTTTATCAACTTATTAACATTTAGGCAACGATTTTATAAAACGCGTGAATAAAATTATGCCCCTTTCTGCTGTTTGCAGGCCGTTTTTCTGATTTTACTTATTGTTAGCCGATTATGCGATACGCCGTTTTAATAAACACCAACACATCTGCAAGGCAATTAAAAAGAACTGTTGATAAACTCAATAAGGGTGCCTTCGATTTTTACATTCATGTAGATAAAAAATTAAATATTAAATACTACCGGCAGGTGCTCGATTTGCCGAATGTTTACATGGTTACCAACCGGGTGGCCACAACCCGCGGTGGCTTCAGCATGCTTAAAGCTACTTTAAACGGAATAGAAGAGATTTTGAACTCGGAAAAAGATTATGCTTTTATTACACTGCTAAGCGGAAGCGATTACCCGATAAAAAGCGCTGAAGATATTGCCGCCTTTTTTAAGAAGAATCACGACAAGCAGTTTGTTAGTTACACCGACAACTGGTATCAAACCCATCAGGCCTGTACAGATGATTACCACCTGATTGACAAGCATTTTTGGGGTAAGCGTGTGGCAGAAAAACTGATGAACCTGTTTTTTAAAAGACCTCACATACCTAAAAATTTAAAAATAACCGGCAACTCGGCTTATTGGACCATTACCACCGAATGCGCACTTTACGTTACAAAATACATTAAACGTTTTAAATTCGAAGAGTTTTTACAATACACTAAAAACAGCTATCTATTTGTATTTCAATCTATTATCATTAATTCATCGTTTAAAGATAGCGTTATCAACAATAATTACCGGTATACCAAAAAAGCGAAAGATACCGGCCATTCAAAAACGTTAACCACGCAGGATTTCCACCACATTATATCATCAGACTGCCTTTTTGCAAGCCGTTTCGACATTAGGGAAGATGAAAAAATACTGGCCATGATTGATGAGGCTAACAACAATTCCAACCAAATAAAGCAACCGGCATAGTTTTTGCAAGCGCATGATCGCTTTGTATCATGACCGTTACATAAATGCGAAATATGGCCCGCGATATTACAAAGCATTAAATAAATTATATATAATTGTAAGTCGAATTCGCCCCGATAAATACAATTAACCAATAGTTTAAGCCGAAGTAATAAGTCACTTTATTTAAAAATACGATGAAGGAAATTGCCCTTATTGAGGACGACCATATTTTAAGAAGCAGCTATTTAAAGTACTTTAACCTTACCAATGCCTTTTCTGTACTGTTTTGCGTTAATGATATTCCGGATGCGATAGCCGAAAAGCATTTGCAGCCGCAAATTATTTTGCTGGATATTAACTTACCCTCAGGCTCTGGCATAGACCAGATCCCGGTTCTTAAACAACACTTTCCCGATAGTAAGATCGTTATTTTATCGAGCCTTGAAAATCCGATATTAACCCGCCAGGCTTTAGAGGCAGGCGCGGTGGGCTTCCTGCTAAAATCGAGCAGTTTGGCTTACATAGCCGAATCGTTAATGAAGGTTGACGATGGCGGTTCGCCATTTTCGCCGGCTACAGTATCGCACATGCTGCAAGCCCCGCCCGAAGAACCTTTGGCAGAGCCTGGCGAGTTTACCAAACGCGAACTGGAACTGATTAAGCTGATTAGCGAGGGCGTAGCCAACAAAACCGCCGCCGACAGGCTGAACGTTACTTACTTTACCATTAACCAGCACTTAAAAAACATCTATAAAAAACTGAATATCAATTCAAAATCTGAGTTGATTTCCTGGTATTTAAACAGGCGGAAGTAGTTTTCAAACAACAGCTTGTCATTCCGATAGAGCAAGCCAAGGTATGTGCGCCCGGGCGATAGAGGAATCTTATACGCTAAAATTAGCGCCACTTTATTATGTATAAGATCTCTCCCACCCTTTGCACGGCCTTCGCTCGTCGAGATGACAAAGTCTTGTTTTAGAGGAGCGGCTTTAGCTTCTCTACCAAGTCGCCTAATACCATAAAACTGTTTTCCACTTCGTTACTGTAGGGGATTCCGAAACTTATCCGCATAAAATTGGAGAACCGGGCATCGGTACTAAAAATTTGCCCCGGCGCTATGCTGATATTGCGGGCAATGGCCAGTTTGTACAACTCGAGCGCATTGATACTTTTATCCAGTTCTATCCATAAAGCGTAACCGCCTGTTGGCTGGCTTACTTTTGTTCCCTCCGGCAAATACTTAATAATGGCTTGCGCATATTGCAGACATTGGGTGTACAAGGCCTTACGCAATTTCCGCATATGCAGATCGTACCGGCCGGTTTCGAAAAAATGCCCGATAGCCGCCTGCGTAGGCGTGGCCGATGTAATGGTATACATCATTTTCAAATTAATAACCTGCTGCTTAAACCTGCCCGGGATGCACCACCCTACCCGATACCCCGGCGCTAATGATTTGGATATAGATGAACACAGCATCACCCAACCGTCGGTATCATAACTTTTGCAGGTGCGCGGCCGGCTGTTGCCGAAATAGATATCGCCGTAAATATCATCCTCTATCAGCGGGATCTGTTTACGGGTGATTAGCTCCACCAGTTTTTTCTTATTCGCTTCGGGCATACGGCTGCCAACAGGATTGCTAAAGTTGGTTACAAACAGGCAAGCTTTAATGTCTATCTTGTCCATCGCCTGCTCCAAATAACCAAGATCAATCCCTGTATCCGCATCCACCGGGATCTCCAGCACTTTTAAATCCAGACTAAGCATGATATTAAAAATACCGAAATACGTCGGGCTTTCTATCGCCACCGTATCGCCGGGTTTGGTTACGGCCCGCAGGCAAAAAACCAGGGCTTCCATACAGCCTTGGGTGGTTACTACATCATGCTCGGTTATTTGCCCTCCCCAGCTAAAAGCGTTTTTAGCAATTTGTTTACGCAGTGATAGGTTACCTTGCACATTCTCGTAATTGACATTAGCAGCCGGGCTTTTGCGGATAGCCTCCATCATAGATTTACTTAAACGCGCCAACGGCAGCAAACTTAAAGGCGGGGCCGCTAACGATAAATGCAATACCCCTTCTTCGGCCATGTTTTGGTAAACCATGGCTATCATATCCGTAACGCTGGCGGTTTCTATAATATTCAGCGGCGGTTTGGTTTCAGGTGCCTTAGCTTGCCGCGATGTCAGGAATTTAACGTAGTAGCCTGATTTGGTACGGGCTTCTATCAGCCCCATGTTTTCTAACTCGGTGTAAGCTTTAAACGCAGTATTGATGCTGATGCCCTGCTCTTTACTTAGCGCACGGACCGAAGGTAGCTTATCGCCGGCTTTCAGCAACTTATCTTTAATCTGATTTTCGATGCGGGAAATAATCTTAGCGTATAAAAAATCATCGGCATGGGGAGAAGTTAACTGTTGCATCATAAAATCTGTTATGGTCAAAATTAATAATTCTGCATCTGTTTTGTTGTTGTACGATGCTTTTATTTTGTGATATGAATAACACAACCGCAACCCAACTGGAAGTTATAGATTATCAACCCCAATACCAGCCGCTGTTTGAGAAGCTAAACAAAGGGTGGCTCGAGCTGTACTTCACCATAGAACCGTTAGATAAATACGTATTGGAAAATCCGGATGAGGCTATTATTAAACCCGGCGGTAAGGTGTATTTTGTAACGGCCGACAGCAAAATAGTAGGTACCGTTGCCCTGCGTTATATTGAGCCGGGAGTTTTTGAATTGACCAAAATGGCGGTTGATATTGATTATCGTGGCGGTGGCATCGGTCAGTTTTTATGCCAGTCGGGGATTGATAAAGCGCGCGATCTTGGAACTAAAAAGCTGATCCTATACTCTAACCGGGTATTGGCTAACGCTATCCATATTTATCATAAACTAGGCTTCAAGGAAATCCCCTTGCAAAGCGGGACTTACGGTCGCGCCGACATTATGATGGAGATTAACTTTGATCAGCAATAACATTCACTTAAATCAAAACACTCCAAATGAATATCAATCCATTAAGCGAACAGGAAATAACGCAGTTCCGCGCCGAAACAAAAGGCACCGAAACGCTCACCCACTTTAACAATGCAGGCGCATCTTTACCACCCGACGTGGTGGTAGATACCGCGGTTAACTACCTGCGCGAGGAAGCCGTAACGGGCGGCTACGAAATTGAATATAAGTATCGGAACGAAATTAACAATGTTTACACCAGCATTGCTAAACTGCTAAATGCCGAACCAACCGAAATCGCCCTGGTAGAGAACGCCAGCGCAGCCTGGGGCATTGCTTTCAACGGGATAACATTTAACCCGGGCGACGAGATCATCACATCCGAAAATGAATATGTAACCAACATTCTCGGTTTTTTAAACGTGCAAAAACAGCACGGGATTGTAATTAAGGTGGTATCGAACGATGAGCGCGGCGATCTGGATCTGACAGCTTTTGAAAATGCTATCTCACCCAAAACAAAAATGATAGCGGTTACGCATATTGCATCGGTAACCGGTGGTATGATGCCGATTGAAGCCATTGGCCAAATAGCCCGCAATCACGGAATCCTCTACCTGCTGGATGCCTGCCAAAGCGCCGGACATTTGCCTTTGGATGTTAAAGCCATTGGTTGCGATATGCTGGCGGCAACTGGTCGCAAATATTTGCGTGCGCCGCGGGGAACCGGATTTTTATTTGTTCGGAAAGAAATTCAGGACAAGCTGAAACAACTGTTGCTGGATGGATCGAGCACGGAATGGATCACCGAAACAGATTTTAAACTCCGCGATGACGCTCGCCGCTTTGAACTTTACGAACGTAACCGTGCCTTATCCCTCGGCTTAGGTAAAGCAGTTGATTACGCGCTAAACATCGGCATTGATCGCATCTGGGACCGCATCCAATTTTTAGCCGGATTACTGCGCCGCGAATTAGCGACTATTGATGGAGTTAATTTAACTGATTACGGCAGCAACTTATGCGGCATAGTTACCTTTACTGTTGATGGGATTGATGCCGCCGATATAAAAGCCCGGTTAGCTGAAAGAGGGATCAACTTAACCGTCGGCCAGGCAAAATCCACTTTGTATTTTATGAATAAAAACAACCTAAGCAGCGTAGTACGCGCATCGGTACATTATTATAATACGGAGGAAGAGGTGAGGGTTTTGTGCGGGGAGATAAAAGGGATGATTGGTTAAAAACGATATATTATTGTCATTTCGAACGTAGAGAGAAATCTTATACGCGCAGACTCATCGCTTTTATAAGATTTCTCCCGCTGGTCGAAATGACAAGGTTTTTATTTTACTTCTCTTCCCAAAAATCCTTTTTCCACTGCTGCTGCTCTTCGGGCGTTAGGAAGGTCCAAGCTACAATACGACTGGTTTTTTGGCCGTGCTGCATGGTGATGGTTTTAACATCCAATGCCTTATGGCCATGCAGCGCTTTGTTAATCAGCGGAAGCGTGTCTTTTTTTGATACCAGTGTGGTGAACCATAACACCTGTTTGGCTACCAAGGCACTTTGTTCTACCATTTTACGGATAAAGGCAGCTTCCCCGCCGGGTGTCCATAACTCGGCTTTTTGTCCGCCGAAGTTGAGGGCTGTTTTTTGTGCTTCCAAACCTAATTTCTTCCATTTGGTAGCGGTCGAAATTTGCGCCTCCTGTGCCGATGCATGGAACGGCGGGTTGCACATGGTCAAATCAAACCCTTCGCCATCTTTAATAATTCCTTTAAATATGTTGGCTTTATTAGCCTGCAAGCGCAATACGATGTTGTTTTGAAACTTAACGTTAGCCGAAATAATATCCTTAGCCGACCGGATGGCCTGCGGGTCGATATCAGTACCGACAAAGCGCCAATCGTACACTGCGCTGCCAATTAGCGGATACACACAGTTGGCGCCCATGCCAATATCCAGCACGTTTATTTTTTTACCGCGCGGGGCTTTGCCGCCATTAAGCTCACCTAAAATATCGGCGATATAATGCAAATAATCTGCCCTACCGGGGATGGGTGGACAAAGGTAACCTTCGGGGATATCCCAGGTATCTACTCCGTAATACTGTTTTAATAAAGCGCCGTTTAAAGCCTTTACCGCATCCGGGTTACTAAAATCAATCGACTCTACATCGTAGTCGTTTTTAGCCACAAAGGGTTTCAGCGCGGTACTGATCTTACACAATTGTTTAAAATCGTACCCCGCCTTGTGCGAGTTACGCGGGTGCAGGTTATCTTTTTGTTCGGGCTTTACAGTGGCTTTTTCGGGCATTATTGCGGGTTGGTATTGAAATTTACCGTTGCAAATTTACGCAAAAATAAACGCTCCCGCGAGTTTAGCGCAGCGTAACTCCTGGGAGTGATATCGGGCAAGTTTTTAACTTGCTTCAAACGCAGGTTAAAAACCTGCCCGAAACTGTGGCACAGGTTACGCTGCGCTAAACCTGCGATGGGCGGGTGAGTCTAATGATTCATCTTATAACTTTCTTTAATCACTGCCTGATTAACCGCTTTCACCCTATCAATTTCCATTTTCTCCACCGCCCTGTCGTAAGTGAGCAAACCGTTTACTTCGTGCTCCACATCGGCAGTTTGGGTGTAAATGGCTACGCTGAGCCCTTTGTATTTCATTAGCTGCTCTACTTCATCCAGCAGGAAGGTGTACCTATCCGTTAACCGGGCTTTGGTAAACTCATAGGCGTAAGCATTATTAGCTACCGGCCACATATGGTCGCGTACAAACAGACCGACGCCGCCAAACTCGCCCAGCGATGCAGCCCGTTTAGCATCGGGAACCGAAGCATTGTATGGGCCGACGTAAATATGCGTATCTACATAATCGCCGTTCATGGGGTCGCCGTAGGCTTTTTGGTAGCCTGGGTTGTTGTTGAAGCCGGAGTTACCATTAACCAGGCGCGATGGATCATATTGCTTAGTCCAGTCGGTGATCTCTTTTACATCAAACGCGCCCCAGTTCTCGTTAAACGGCACCCAGGTAATAACCGACGGTGAGTTATAATGCTGATCCATAATAATTTTCCATTCCTTCCTGTATTCAGTGCGCACTTTGGCGGTATCCTCATGCTGGTACCAGATGGCAGGCATATCCTGCCAAACCAATAAACCGAGTTTATCGGCCCAATAGTAAAACCGCTGCGGTTCGGTTTTCATGTGTTTACGGATGAGGTTGAACCCGGCTTTTTTGGTAAATTCGATATCAAACTTCAGTCCTTCTTCTGATGGTGCGGTCAACACCCCGTCCGGCCAGTAACCCTGATCAAGCAGACCTAACTGCATGATAAATTTGCCGTTGATCAGCGGACGATTAACTCCCGCTACCTTGCCCAGTTTAATATCGCGCATGCCGAAATAGCTTTTCACTTCGTCGGTAACGTTACCTTGTGCATCTTTAAGACTGATCTTTAAATCGTACAGAAAAGGATCATCCGGCGACCATAATTTCGGTGATTTTATCGGCAGGTAAAAAGCTGTTCCGCTTGCGGCATCTGCCTGTGCTACTGTTTTGCTGCCATCCAAAGCAACAGCAGTCACCTTGCCCGCACCTTGCGTATTGACGATCACTTTTAAACGGCTGTTATCCAGATCTGGCAGTAAGCGAATATTTTCTACATAAGTTTTATTCACAGGCTCCAGCCATACGCTTTGCCAAATGCCCGAGCAAAAAGTATAATCGCCACGCGGACCGCTTTTGCCGGATGGTACCCGATTGTCATTTAAATCATAAGCGGCAACTACCAGCGTATTTTTTCCTTTTGTTAAGAAGCTGGTGATATCAAAACTAAAAGCATCGTAACTACCGGCATGTGTACCTACTTTTTTGCCGTTTACAAACAACGTTCCCTGGTAAGCCAAAGCATCAAAATGGATAATTACCTGCTTGTTTTTCCACCCAGTCGGCACCTCAAAACTGCGGTGGTACCACATATTTATTTCCTGCTTCCGCTGGATGCCGGACAATAACGACTCAGGGCAATAAGGAACTTTTATGGTTTCAACCTGGCTAAAGGCTATCGGTTTGGCCGGATCAAGCGCGCTTTCCAGATCCTTGCCGCCTTTATAATCCCAAACGCCGTTGAGGGACAGCCAATCTTCACGCTGCAATTGCGGACGTGGATACTCCGCAAAAGGTACGGCAGCTTCCATAGCCGCCTTGGTAAACGGAGTTGGCATGTTTATTTTTTGAGCGAATAGCATGGCGCTATCGGCCACAATAGACAGCAGCAAAAGCAGGTTAAGCTTCAGGAATTTATTCATGAGATGTTGGTTTGTATTGGCGTGATTTTTCGAAATCTAAAATAGCTAATTTATCTTACCGGCAAATAACTATGCCTGATTTAGCAAGTCCTGTACCCGCTCAGCGTTCAGGCTGATCCCTTCTGCAACAATATTAGCCTGGCTGTAAAATGGCTCACGTTCGGTTAGCTTTTCGTTGATAAAAGCAATCAGTTCTTCACCGTGTTTGTGCCGCAGAATGGGGCGATCATCCTTATTATTCTCCAGGCGACTGGCCAGTACGCCTGCGTTTAGTTTGATGTAAACTACGCGGCCATGCTGTTTCATCCAGTCCATATTATCAAAAAAGCAGGGCAGGCCACCACCGGTTGATACGATGGCGCTTTGGGGGTAAGCGGTGTTTTTCAGTACGGATGATTCTAATTCGCGGAAAGCATCTTCACCATGTTCGGCAAAATATTGGGCAATGGTTTTGCCTACCTGCGCTTCCAGCACATGGTCAAGGTCGATAAATTCGTAGCCCATCCGTGCCGCCAGTTTTTTACCCAGCGTAGTTTTACCGCAGCCCATATAGCCGACTAAGAAAATGCGATTGTTATGTTCAGAAATTGCGCTCATTACGAAAGTTTAACCCTTGGATCAATCCACACGTAAATAAAATCCACAAGGATATTAATCAGCACAAATATAAAGGCGATAAATAATATCGCACCCATAATTACCGGGAAGTCGGAGTTTTCCAGCGCATCAACAGTGGTTTTGCCCAGTCCGTTATAACCAAATACATATTCTACAAAAAAGGAACCGGCCAGTAAAGAGGCAAACCAATTGGCAATAGCAGTGATTACCGGGTTCAGGGCATTTTTCAGAGCGTGTTTGTAGATGATGGCATTGCGGCTTAAACCTTTGGCGCGCGCGGTACGGATATAATCCTGACCCAAAACATCAAGCATAGCATTTCGGGTTAGTTGAACAATAATAGCCAGTGGGCGTAAACCCAAAGTAAGCACCGGCAGCACCAGGTTACGCAGGTTAAGCACCTGCCCCTGAAAAGGATCGTAACTATACAAACTGCCCGACATACTTAAGCCGGTATATTTACTCAGCACAAAACCGAAGACCCAGGCGATGATAATCCCGGCGAAAAAAGATGGCGCCGAAATTCCCAGGATACTTAAGCCGATAGATAATTTATCAATCCACGAGTTTTGGTGCACGGCACTCATCACCCCCATAAATACACCGATGATGATAGCAAACAGCATGGACGCTGTCGCCAGGATCAACGTATTTGGAATTACCTCTAACAGCAGTGCAGCGACATCTTTATGGGTTTGGTAAGAACGACGCAAATAAGGCCATTTAACTGCCAGCACATGATCTTTAGACACGGCGAGTACTTTGTGATAGCCGTAACGCTTTTGCTCTTCACGCGTGTTCTCATGGATGCCTACCGGCGATAGATCATTAAGATAATAGGCAAATTGTACGGGGATAGATTTATCCAAACCAAACTCTTTACGCACGGCTTGCAGCGATTGCACATCCGCCCGCTGCCCCATCGTCATCCGCGCCGGATCGACCGGTAAAATATTAAAAAGGAAAAACACCACCACAACTATCCCCAGCATCACAGCCAGCGAATACCCTATTTTGCGGAGGAGGTAGGCTATCATTTCCCGAAATAGTTTTTTACAAGTTCATCATAACTCGGCACGTTGTGGTAATGCCATTTGTTAACCAATACGCCGTTTTTCAGCAGGATTACGCCGGGGTTAGATCGTACCATCGTTTTCAATGGAACACCATCGGCATAAAAAATCTCGGGTACAAAATGGTTGGCTTTGGCAAAAGCTTCGGCATCGGTAGGCGAATTTGAGGTAAGCATCACCGTGCGGGTGTTAAAGCTTTGGGTTAGGTTAATAGCCAATGTGTTTAACTTGCCCAGGGCCTGCACGTTGGTATGGTTAAGATTGTAAGCCACTATCCAAACGGTATAATACGGACTGCTCAATAGCTCCTGCGTGTAATCGCTGCCGGTGGCATCTTTAATCAACAGGTCGCGTATTTTAGGGGTGAAGCCAACTTTAACCAGTTTGCTCACCGGCTCACCTTTTACTTCCCAGTTACTGTCTTTCCAAATGCCGGTTTTCATGTACTCGGTATTGGTCATATCTTTTTCGGCGCCGGTGCTTTTATTTTTAAGGTGATAAGTAATCTCGTACTCATCGGGCTTAGCTCCCGGCGGGGTCTTCATCTGGTCGGGGATGCTGTTACCTACTTTGTACGGCAAAAAGTCTATCACCGGTAAAAAGTTATAGGTGAATAATCCAAAACCGATAGATACAATCACCGCCGCAATAAAAGCCATTTTACCCGCTTTAGGACTCAAGATCGGTTTAATAGCCTTCATATTGAAGAATAGCACCAATACCAAAACCAGCAACACCATATCCTTGCCGAACGATTGCCATGGGGTCAACGGAATAGCATCGCCAAAGCAGCCGCAGGTTTGCACAACTTTAAAATAGGCCGAATAGAACGTTAAAAATCCGAAGAAGATAATCAGCAGCAACAGTCCCCAGACAATTTTAACTGCCTGCCAGCCGGTAAGCAAAGCAAAGCCCAAAATCATCTCCAGCGCGCAAAGGAAGATAGCCAGGTACAAGGCATAACTGCTTAAAAACAGCATGTGGAACACCTCGAAATATTCTTCCAGCTTATAAGAAAATCCCAGCGGGTCGTTCGCCTTAATCAGTCCCGAAAATATAAACAGCAGCCCCACCGCAATACGGCAAAACCAAATTAAGCTGATGGGGGTGGTAGATGTTTTTCTTTTTGCCATGGTTGTATCGTTTTGTCATTGCGAGGTACGAAGCAATCGCGAATAAGCAGAGCCGCTCTTTAAGTTCGCGATTGCTTCGTACCTCGCAATGACAAGTCTTTTTACTTTATTGGATTCCCAACTTTATCAGCGCGAACACCGAATAATTCAGCATATCCTGGTAGTTGGCTGTTACCCCTTCTGATGCCAGGGTTTGGCCTTTGTTATCTTCAATTTGCTTAACGCGCAGCAGTTTCATTAGTATTAAATCAGTCAGACTGCTGATGCGCATATCGCGCCAGGCTTCGCCGTAATCGTGATTTTTGGCGAACATCAGATCCTTGGTTTCCTTTACTTTGGCATCAAACATTTGTTCTACCAGTTCTACGCCCAAGTCTAATGGTGTTTCATCGGTGCTGTCCAGTTGCATCATAGCTATTACGCAGTAGTTCACAATACCGATGTATTCGCTGGTGATGTCTTCGCCTACTTTCGATACCTTTTTTTCTTCGAGGGTACGGATGCGCTGCGCCTTAATAAAAATCTGATCGGTTATAGATTCTATACGCAGGATGCGCCAGGCCGTGCCATAGTCACGGGTTTTTTTAAGGAAAAGCCCCTTGCAAGTATCAATAACCGCGTCGTATTCTGCTGATGTATTTTTCAAGTTTCGTTGTAAAGTTTGAATGTTGTAAGGTTGGAAAGTTACCTTATCATTATATAATGACATCCTATACTTGCAAAGATATAAAGTAACTTTACATCAGCTAATCTTTAACAAATTCTTAGATATAAATGACGGGCGGGCAATTTTTTCAAAAACAGCAAAGCATCAACGTAAAAGGCAGATTGATCGATTTAAGCAGTCCCAAAGTGATGGGCATTATAAACCTTACGCCCGATTCTTTTTATAGCGACAGCCGCAAGCCCGCCGTTGAAGACGCCCTGCAACAAGCCGAAAAAATGCTGAACGATGGCGCAACCTTTCTGGATCTGGGTGCCTACTCATCTCGCCCCGGGGCGACTGATATTTCCGCGCAGGAAGAAACCGATCGCCTGCTACCCGTAGTAGAAGCTATTGCTGCCAATTTTAAAGATGCCGTTTTATCTATCGATACCTTCCGCGCCCCGGTTGCCGAAGCAGCCATCAAAGCCGGTGCGCATATCATCAATGATATTTCGGGCGGGCAACTGGACGATGATATGTTTGCAACCGTAGCCCACCTGCAGGTGCCTTATATTTTAATGCACATGAAAGGCACCCCGCAAACCATGGTGAAGGAAGCGGTTTACGATGATATTTTTAACGATGTACTCTCCTACTTTGCCCAACGCTACGAACGATTAAGAGTGATGGGTGTACACGATGTGATCATCGATCCCGGCTTCGGCTTCGCTAAAACGGCCGAGCAGGGATACGAACTAATGAGCCGGATGCAGGGATTTGATCTATTGCAATTACCTGTACTGGTCGGCATATCGCGCAAGCGGATGATTTATGCTTTGTTAGGCGGCACCGCCGCTGATGCTTTGAACGGCACTACGGTTTTAAATACCATCGCGCTTACCAATGGCGCTAATATTTTAAGGGTACATGATGTAAAGGAAGCGGTGGAAGCGGTGAAGATATGGGAGGCGGTCACCACTCCCAGGAAGCAAGGACTTTAATGGTGCAGGCGAGCAATAAAGAAGTTTCCCCTCTTGAGAGGGGACGCACTGAAAGAGCAAGAAGCAGAAACTTTCATAGGGGTGTGTCCTGCGTTAAACAAGTTGCAGAAAGGACACACCCCTGACCCCTCTCAAGAGGGGAAGCGCGACTTTTTACGCGTGAACAATGGATTATAGCGGCTCTGCTAATCCGCGATTGCTTTGTACCTCGCAATTGTAATGGTTAGGTAATTCGGTAACAGAATTAGGTGTTTTTATATGTTGTTTAAGGTGCACATTTCAATAGGTTTTTTGCCTTTGATACCCTGGTGGGGGCGTTCCCAATTATAG